>Ga0306924_10000071_pt1 | contig 65046 bp, 49 predicted proteins | sample sta12Can44000111_FD_203756 | JGI IMG/M metagenome (GOLD analysis project Ga0306924, IMG submission 203756) | Lab enrichment of tropical soil microbial communities from Luquillo Experimental Forest, Puerto Rico - statanox.12C.anox.44.000.111 (v2)... | ecosystem: Environmental > Terrestrial >... | reverse complement strand
CTTCGCGACAGGAGGCGTCGCGCAGCAAGCTTTGCCAGGCATCGAGCTCGAGGCGGAGTTCGCGTAGACATGCCAATGAGAGACGTGGGACCTGCGTCACCATCATCGCCGCCGCCTGATCCTCCGTCATCCAGATCGGCAGTTGCGCCAGCGTGCCGTCCGACTGGCGGACGGTCAGCGCAACGTCTTCGCCATGACGATTGCGCCCCCTAACAATGACCGTTTCCCCACAGCGGGGATGAAACCTGTAACGGATAATCGCCTCACCAGACTGATAGTGGGCATTATGCCGCTGTTTCGCCGACGCCGGGGATCGTCATCAGGCGCCGACCGACATCCGAGCGCCGGGCCGCCGCGGCCAGGGTTCGATCCAATGCCTTTCGTTCCGTGCGCATACTCTCCCGAACCCGCAGCAGCGGTTCGATGGCCGCCGACAAATCCGGGAGTGCGGCCATTTCGAGCAGCTCGAGCACGCGGGCTGCGAAACGGTTGCGGTGTATCGCCCCGATCTTGAGGCCGTAGACCTTGAGCAGCCAGCGGATCGTGCCCTCGATTTGCAGCTGCGAGGCGACAAGTTGCATCCGGGCGGCGAGGGTCGTGCGCATCGTCTGCGCCGCCGGCGAAACACGACGATAGTGGCCGAGGCGCATCATTTCTGCGATGCCGCGCGCGTCGTTTTTGTCGGTTTTGACCGGGCGCGAGGACAGGAATCGCTTGGCATGGCGCGTCTCAACGCACACGACCGGTATACCCGCCTCGCGAAGTCCCCGGTGTAGCCATTCCGACAGAAGACAGGCCTCGATCCCGGCAAGATTGATGACGCCGGACCACTCTGCCAGGCGTTTGACCAGCGGCTCCGGCTTGCTCGGTACGTTGCCCTGCCACAGTACCAGGCTGTCGCGGTCGACAACGCAGACCGCCGTTTTCGCGAGGGACGCGTCGAGCCCAATGAAAACACCCATAGAAGGCCTCCCAAGTCAGCTGGTTGATCCAGCCCGACAGTAGGAAGGTCGCGCTAGGATCCGATTACCCCAGCTCGCGCACTATTTCCGGCCTGCCGGCGGTAAGCCTATTGGACGGCTGCCGTTCCCGCGCTGTCATCAACAAGAAATGTTTTCTGAGCATCCTCACGCACAATGCCAGAAAGGCGGCCCGCGCCACCCTCTCTGACACCGCTGCCAATCAGGGTCGTGATGGTGAACCCTTTGCCGCTATCGCGCCGGCCCAGCGTTGACGACCAGGCCTTATCGGCCCGGTGGCGTGATGCACTCATAGTTCGTCGGGACGCTGAGATCGCCGCCGGGACCTCCGATAAAGCGGGCTTGCTGTGGATAGGGACACAGCGGCCGCTGCCGCGTGGTCGGCGCCGTGGTGAAATTCACCCCCGTTGCAACGACGCTACCCGGCGCAACGCCGTTCTCAACCCACTGGACCAAAGGACTCAGCATGTCAAATTGATCCGTGGCGGGTCCTCCGCCGCAATGACCCATATTCGGGATCGGGTAAAACCGGGAGAATTTCGCGGCCCCCCGCAGGCCTCCGTGTTGAGCCGCCAGTTCGTTGTAATAGTTGATTGTGCCGAGCACTGGCGGGCCGGGATCGCTCAACCCATGATACCAGATGATCTTACCGTTGTGGTCGATGAACTTCTCGATGTCCAGTGACGACGAATTTGTTGCAACGGGCGACGACGTAACCATGAGATCGGTGTCGGTATCGAAGTTGAACCCCAGAATGTCGAAGGTGGGATCGGGCGGCGAGAGCCACGCCCAACCAATCTGACTGGCGCCCTGTCCGAAATCCCCGGGAGGCGTCGTTGCAGTTCCGATCTTCCGGGCGGGAATGCCTGTGGAAGCCATATACCCACCATCGTACGCGTAGCCGAGAACTGTGTTGTCGGCATGGTCGTGGGCTACCGCGCCCGCCGGCGCCTCGATCGTCTCCCCTGAGCTGGTTCTGGGTCCTCGGTTAATCTGTTTGACGGCGTCGACCTGTCCCGGGGACAGGCAGGTTGAAAGCTTGGCCCCGGTGCACTGGAGGGGTTGTTTGGTGTCCGTGAAAACGTAAGTTGCTGGATCGAACTTTGCCTGGCACGCAGGCAGATTGTCGATGACGCCGTCAATGGTGCCGTCGAGGCCGTCACAGGCCTGAAGGATGGCTTGCGTAAAGAGTTGCTGATCCGACAGCGGAAACGCGGGGTAGAGGAGCGGCGCAGGGGGCGTTGTGGGGGTATAGGTTATTGGCGTCGGCGTGATCGCGAGGATCTTTTCCAGACCCCACAGCTCACTGAAAGAAATCGCCTCGAGATCATAGACCGGATCGCCAGCGACGATTCCGTCGTAGTATTGCGGGAAGGTCTGCGACATCACCATCGCCTGCCGGCCACCGGTCGAACACCCGACCCAGTATGAGCGATCCGGTCCCTCGCGATAGTAGGCCGCAACCAGGTATTTGGCGGTCAGCGTGGCCACCTGGATGGATTGATAGGAGAAATCGATCACGCCCTGCGCATCAAGGTAAAACTGGTTCGGGCTTCCAGATGCGCATTTTGCCAGTTGCGTGTTCTCGTGCCCGCCGTCCTGGCTCGCCACGGCCCAGCCGTGAGCAAGCGTTGGAGAAAGCGTTCCCGCGCTTCCCGTCGCCGCCGGAACCGCGCCCTCGGTTCCGCCGCCGCCCTGAAACATGAACCGCCCGTTCCAGGCCGTGAGCATCGGCAGGCGCACCTCGAACCCGTCGCCGTAGTTGCAGCCGTCGCTGCCAACCCGAGTATTGATAATGCCGTCAACCTGGCAATGCGCGGGCAGGGTCGCGGTCGCCGCGTTGAGGATCGCGGACGTGATTTGCGTGTTGGGAACTGGAAAACCCGGGAGATTGGCCAGGTCCTCACATGCCACTGGCTTGCCCGGTGCCGTGCCGGGAGGAATGATGGATGTGCCGACCGCTCGGAAGCCGAGATACTCCGAACATTGCGCCTGCAGTTTTCCGCTCACCCAATCCGGCCCGGCGTGATGGGTCGGTGCCGGTATGTTCTGTTGGCACTGAAGATTCCCGCCGATCGTATTCAAGCTCACGTCAGAGGCAGCCGTCGACCTGTTGTTCTGAACTTGCGCATTCCCCTTGACCTCGCCGAGCCATGCCTCGCAGGGCGCGAGATTGTTCTGGCACAAAAAGCTTCCGTGGATCTTGATGCCAGGGCCGGTGAAGCCGCTTTTCGCGGTACAGCTCTGGATCACGAGATCTCCACCCACAGTCACCGTGCCTTCGAGCAGGGTAGAGGCGCAATGGTCGGCCAGCACATTGCCGCCGATCGTCGACGGCTCGACATAGGCCTGTACCGAAAGATTTGCGTTCTCCAGGACCAGGACATCGCCTGTGACGCTCACCGTGTCCAGAATGCAAGAAGCGTTCTCGGGCACGACGATATTGCCGGTGATGGTCGTTCCTTTGATCGCGCCGGAACAGACCGCGTCGTCCGCGCGGGCTGCCGAAGCGCTGCCAAATAGCGCAACAACTGAGAGCATCAGGGCGAGCGCCGCGGTCCGCATCGTTTCCCCCCTTCGTAAATTGTGACGGGCTCACACGCGAGCCCACAAATTGATAAGTAGCTGGGAATATTAACCTGAGAATTAGCGCTACTAGCGGCGTTTTAATCATGTCAGCGTTGTAAAATCAGAAACCCTCTACCGCCGTGAAGGCGGCCGAGGCGCACTGGATTTTCATCGCTAGACCCGCAGCTCTGCGATCGTCACCACGACGCCGAACGAGCTCTGCCGAGCTTCACAACCGGATGCCCGTGGTGCTGAAACCCGCCGCCTGACCGGCCTGGCTCGGCGGCGCGACCCCCGATCTTCCGCAGCGGAAGGCCCTGCTCGCCGCTACCCTTCCGATGACACGATCGCTTGGCCAGTGAGAGCGCGCGCTGGCAGCGTCAGGAACAACGATCGGAGCCTCATCGAGCCGATTACCGCTTGCCATAGGTTGTGCCGCGCGCCCGCACTGCTGCGATGTGCCATACGGCGGCTGATGATAGGATCGCTGCGCTCACCCCGTCAGGAGATGCCCATGGGCGAGGAGATAACCGGCAAACGCTGCAGGTGCTGGATCTCATGCTGGAATTTTTTGCCGACGACGACCACTGGTTACGAGGCCTCTATCACGACGGCCGCGGACGCGCTGCCTTGTCAGCGCAATCCGTCATTTCACAGCCAACCGTGGGGTTGCCGAGGCGCCGGTGCTGTCACTCCTGGCATCCGCACTGCCGGAGCGGCAGCTCGGTCTGATAACCTTCAATGATCATCGCTGCCGCAGTGCTGCCGAGTTGCGCTCGCTCATTCGCAAAGCCCGCACGTTCGGGCTCGAGAACGCAGAGCACGAGCAAGCCGCAGCGGCGTTGAAGCGCCGCCTCTTGGCAGAGCTCGCGCGCTATCAAGCCGCGCGCAGGGCGGCGGGCGACAACAATGCGACGTTTATTTTGTGTCCCAATGCGCCGGAGGAGACAGCTGTCGCGGTACAGCGCCTCGCCGCCTTATAATTCGAAATGTCACGTCAGCCTTCCTCGGACGGCGCTGAGAAAGGCCCTTTTGGGAACGCTGCGTCGTAGATATCGAGCCGCTTTCAGGCGACTGCGTATCGCGGCGGCGCTAACATCGGCTGATCTGCGACTTCAACTAGGCTCAGCCGGTCAAAGCCATTGAAACGAGTCCGCAAGCAAGCGCTATAGGCTCCAAGCTGGCCAAGCTCGACCCAATCGCCTTCGCGTATGTCGGCGGGCAAGAGGAAAGGCCCGTACATGCACTCGGCGCTGTCACAAGTAGGCCCGAATAGCTCGAACTCCGCCAGCGACCGTTTTCTTGCGATGCGGCAAATCCCGATACTGCCCGGAAGTTCTATGCAGATATCCAGATGTATACGACGGGTGTGGGTGCCCCTCTCGATCCTGAAGGGTTCATGCACCAATTCCTTTCATCGGAAATTTGTGGCCAAAGAAAACAAATGGCAACATGGTAATACCACCCAGTGGCACGACGAAGCCTACGACAAAGCCTTTCATGTGGCGGAAGGCGAACTCGATCCGGTCAAGCGAGCGGCGCTCTTCATTGCCATAACCACATTAAGCGGCTGGACAACACCTTCTGGAACCTTGAAGACTGGTGCCGCTAGGCTTCACCGCACCCGAGAGAGGCGCAGGCCGCAGGATGCGCTGGGGATGGATGGAGAAGGTCTGATTGTAGACCTCGTTCGACGCAACCCTGTGCAGGTACTGGTGAACGATCCGCTGATGGTCATCCCGGCGGCAGCTGATTGCCCGCCATCTCGGCTTCGGGTAACCTGCGCTCTGTCCTAAATTGTTAACTGTGCGACCACCGCGGGCTCGACCCGAAGAAGCCACCGGTCAGCCCTATCCGAGCCGATCGGCTGCGGCGGCAGGACTTTAAGGCCTGGCCTTAGCTGGGTCCGAATGCTCGCGCAGACGGACCTGAGTGCGCGCGCGTTCCTCCTGGAGGGTGAGAAAGATTGAGGCGTCGCGATCAGCCCAGCCACGACCGATCGCCTCGATCATTTCCTGCTCACAGAGGGCTGCAAAGCGCATCGGTGTGTTGGTAGCGCGGGCCAGATCGAGCGCCAGCCCCAGGTCCTTGCGCGCCAGCGCGAGAGAAAAGCGCGGTTCGAAGTTGCCGCGCAGATAGGTGGCGGGCAGGCGCACTTTGAGACTCATCATTTGTCCCAGTGCAGCCTCCTTGAAGACGTCTACGATCGTCGCAGCGTCGATCCCAGCCTTGACCCCCGCGGTCCAGCATTCGGCCATTATGAGATCGAGCGTGAAGCTCGCGCTATTGTGCATGATCTTCGCGATCGAGGCTGTCCCGATGCTTCCAGTGTAGAGAACGCGCTTCGCGACCGCATCCAGCAGTGGGCGTGCGGCTTCAAACGCCACTGGCTCGCCGCCCACCATCACCAAAAGATCTCTCGTCTGCGCGCCTTCCATGCCGCCGCTCACCGGCGCGTCGAGCATCGCGACACCCTTGGCAGCAAGCATCGCGTGAACCTGCCGCACAACAGCGGGTGAGTTCGTCGTGTGGTCGATGTAGAGCCCGCCTGACTTGATGTACGCGACGATCCCGTCCGGTCCGAGGCAGACTTGCTCCATTTCTACTGGTCCCGGCAGACAGGTGGCTACAACCTCGCATTCGCCAGCGAGCGCGGCCGGCGACTCGGACCACGTGGCGCCCGCAGCCAGCAGCGCTTTCCCGGCTTCGCGCCGCACGTCGTGAACGAATAGCGGGTGGCCGGCCTTGAGCAGCTGACCGGCGATCGGCGCGCCGATATTCCCGACCCCGATGAACCCGACCTTCATGTCGAGCCTACAATGCGTAAAGCCGCAGCGCGTTGTCCCAGAGGATCTTCTTCCTGCTACTGTCGCTTAGCGGCAGGGCCAGGAAACGGTCCATCGCCTTCGGGTATTTCGAATCGCCGTGCGGGTAATCGGTCGTGGTGACGAGGTTGTCGTCACCAAATGCGGCGACGACGTGGGTCACGAAGTTTTCGTCACACTCGACCGCACAGAACCCTTGTCTCCGGAAATATTCGGAGGGCGGCATTGAGAGATGCGTCATCTCGCCATAGGGCTCTCGCCATTCGTAGTGCTCGTCCATTCGGTCGAGCCAGAACGGCAACCAACCGCATTGTCCCTCGAGGAACGCGAAGCGAAGCCGCGGGAAGCGCTCCATAACGCCACCCATGACGACATCCATGCACGCGAGCATCTGCTCCATCGAATGCGTCGAGATATGCGCGATTCCCAAATTCTTGAAGCGATCGGTCCCGGCGGCCTTCATGCGAGAGCCGGTGGTCTCATGGAAACCAACCGGGACGTTGAGTTCCTGACAAATCGCCCACAGAGGATCGTAGTACGGGTCGTGCCACGGCCGGTCGTTATAGATATTTGGACGGAGGAAAACCGCCTTCATCCCGAGTTGGGTCGCGCTGCGGCGCGCTTCGGTCACCGCACTATGAACGTCGTGGGGCGAAACGGCGGCGGCCCCGAACATCCGCTTGGGATCGGCAGCCTGGATATAGTCGTACAACCAATTATTATACGCTTGGCATGCCGCGGCCGCGAAGCGCGGGTCCATCCTGGTGAACGCGGTCACGTACATGGCGGATGTCGGAAAAAGAACGGCCAGGTCGAGCCCCTCCTTGTCCATCGCCCGTACCTGTGACTCGGGATCGAAATTCCGCGCGATCTCTTCCGCGTATCGCTCGGCGAGCGCTTTCTCTTCAGCATCGGTCAGTGCCGGCCAGTCGCCGCCCGGCATTGCCGCCATCACCTCGCCTTCGACGATGGTTCGGATGTCCCACCGGCGCTCACTGAGCCGCCGTGGCGCGCGCGTTGCGAACTCGGGATCGATATAACGCTCCCAAAGATCCACGGGCTCCATCACGTGCATCTCTGCGTCGATCAGCTGCAAGCCATTCTTGGCCATGGTGGTCTCCCCTCCGAGCAAGCGACGATATCAAAACGGCTCGAAAATCGTAAGCCGTGAGCCCTCACCACCTCTCCTGGAGGTAGCATCACCGAGCCAAGCTTTACGGCGTCTCCCATACCTGAGACAATTCAGGATCTCGCTGTGTAAATCCGGATCCTCACCCAGTCCCACGCACCCAGCATGGAGTAAGAATCATGCAGATCGGGTATTTTTCTGTCGGTATTGGGCCAACGGTTAATCCCGAATGGGTAAGGACGGTCGCGACCACCGCCGAGCGGCTTGGCTTCTCTTCAATTTGGGCGCCCGAGCACGTGGTGCTGCTTGACCAATACGCCTCGAAGTACCCGTATTCGACCGGCAAATTCCCCGCGCCAACCGATACCCCAATCGCCGATCCCTTTACCACATTGGCTTATGCGGCTGCCTGCACGAACAAGATCCGGCTGGCAACGGGTATCTGTCTCGTGCCTGAGCATAACCCCCTAGTGCTGGCCAAGACCGTTGCAACCGTCGACCGGCTGAGCAATGGTCGGTTCATCTTCGGTGTCGGCGTCGGATGGCTAGCGGAGGAGTTCGAAGCACTAGGTGTCCCGTTCGAGCGTCGTGGTCAGCGCACGCGCGAGTATGTCGATGTCATGCGTAAGCTCTGGACAGAGCGGAGCAGCTCGCATCAGGGCGAGTTTGTCAAATTCACGAATGTGTTGAGCTATCCCAAGCCGGTCAGCAATAAAGGCGTACCGGTGTGGTTTGGCGGCGAAAGCAACCCGGCGTTGCGACGCGTAGCCGAATACGGCGACGGCTGGATTGGCTTCAACCTCTTGCCTGATCAGGCGGCTGAGAAAGTTAAACGCATTGAAGAATTGCTCGAGATCAACGGGCGCAAACGCTCCGATGTCAAGCTTGCGGTCTCGCCTTACACTAACCCGATCAAGTCTGACGATTTGAAACGCTATCGCGACGCGGCTGTCGAGGAGGTCGTCCTGTTAGGGTTGGGCCAATCTCGGACGGAGCAGGACGTGATTGCCCGGCTCGAGCAAATGGCAAGAGAGTTCGTTGAGCCGGCGGCAAAGCTCTAGCGGACCCCCATCACCGTCCGAGCCCCGCGAGCAGCCTCTCTGTATTGCGTCGAAAGATCTGCTCCAGTACCTGCTCTGAATAGCTTTATCCTCGCCAATCGGAGAAAAGCCGCCCATACTCATACCGAAACAGCGGATAGGCGACGGAAATCGTCGGCGATCTCGGGCTTCCAAGCGATACTCGGGTTGGGAGTGCCAAGTGCGTTTTCGCTGCGAGAGCTCTGCCTCGGTATGCGGCAATGGCTCGAACGCGTCAGCCCCCACGGGCTGACCGTCGGAGCGGCATGTCATTTGTTTGAGCCGTCAGCGTGCTGATGGCTCAAAACGGTCACCGAAGAGAATGGCGAATTGCCCCACCGCGGCAGTCCCGTGGAGCGTGTGATTTTCAGTGCTGAGCCGAGGGTGGATGAGGTTGCTCGACTGGGCGGCGGCCCGTCAGAAAACCCTCGCGCCCGCCCCGGCCAGATTACCGTCCTGCGCTTCGATTAGGGGATCGGGACGCTTCCCGACCGACGAGGCGGCGTTGAAATTGCTGTTTCTGGCGATCCGCAATGCCGGAGTTCACTGGCGCAGACCGGTTGAATGGCAGGTCACAGCGCCGCCGGGCACCATCGCCAATGCGGTGCATCCGGGGGCGACCGCGGCGCGCGGCTTGACCGGGTTCCGCCAGCTCGATTGCTGTTTTGGCGCGCTCGCCAAAATGGTGCCGGACCGGGTCTGCGCCGCTTCCGACGGCGGCAATGTCGGCGTCTCGCTCGGCGGCTACGGCGCCGATCGCAACCCCTTCATTTACGTCGATTTTTTGGCTGGAGCGTGGGGCGGGCGGCCATGGGCCGACGGGTTGCAGGGCAACGCCAATCTGTGCGCCAACTTGTCCTCGACCTCGGTCGAAGTGACCGAGGTCGAGCAGCCTCTGCAGATCCTGCGCTACGAGTTCGTGCCGGACGCAATGGGCGCAGGCACGTACCGCGGCGGCGCTCCGTTCCGGCGCGATTACCGCATGCGCGAGCGCGAAGGGACATTGCAGGTCCGCAACGACCGCTGCAATTTCCACCCTTACGGTCTCTTCGGTGGCAAACCGGGGCGGAACGCGCGCAACATCTATAATCCCGACCGCAACGATGAGGAGCTTCTGCCCGGCAAGTTCACCCGCACGTTCCGCAACGGCGAGGTGTTCCGGTACGAGATGGCGGGAGCGGGTGGCTGGGGCGACCCGCTGGACCGCGATCCCGCACGGGTCCTGCACGATGTGCGTAACGAGTACGTCAGTCCAGAGGCGGCGCGTGAGGAATACGGCGTCGTCATCGACAGCCGCAACTGGACGATCGACACCCCGGCGACCGAGCGTCTGCGCGCCGATCTGCGGCAGGCTCGGTCGCGACGTGACGCCCGCTTTGTCGATAGGGGAGAGTTGCCCGACGGGATCGCCGACGCGGCGGAGTGAACCGTGTCTGGATTTCGCGTCGGTGTCGATATCGGCGGTACCTTCACCGACATTGTGTTTCTCAACGATCGCGGCGAGCTGTACATCAAGAAGGTATCGTCGAGCGTCGACAACTACGCGCGCGCGATCGTCGATGGTATCGCGGAGGTATTATGGCGCAGGCGAGCGACCTCGCGAACTGCCTCGGCGCGAACAGTGTTGCGCTGATGCGCGGCCATGGCTTCGCCTCCGCCGCACGCTCGCTGATTGAGGTCGTGCGGTTATCGGTCTACTTGCCGCGCAATGCGCGCGCGCTGATGCGCGCGAGGCAGCTGAGCGGCGAGATCAGGTACCTGTCGCAAGGCGAGATCGAGGCCCGTAGCCGGGGCTACAGCCCCTATTCGGTCGAGACCTGGCGCACCTGGGAATATTGGGCAAACAAGGCCGGCTGTGGCCACCTGCTGACTCGGCCCGACGGCGGGCAACCGCCAAAAGGCTAACTCGCAAATGGGCGGTGCGCGGTTGGCGCCATTCCTGACTCTGCTGAACGCACCGACGGTCGCCGCCCATACCGCGGCCGGATTCTGGGGCGACGAGACAATCTACCATCTGGCTGCGCGGCACGCGCGGACGACGCCGCAGGCTTTCGCGGTGCGCGACCGCCATCGCCGGCTGAGCTATGCCGAGCTGGTTGCTGCCGCGGACCGGCTGGCGGCGCACCTCGCCGGCCACGGCGTGCGGCCCGGCCAGCGCGTCGGTGTGTGGCTGCCGAGCCGGGTCGAGACCGCGATCGTGCTGCTCGCATGCTCGCGCAACGGCTACGTCTGCTGCCCGTCCTTGCATCGCGACCACACGATTGGTGAGATCGCCGCATTGGTCGACCGCATGCGCGCCACGGCACTGATCGCTCAACCCGGTTACGGCGCTGATGCCGACCGTCGCGACGTCTTCGCAGAAATGGCCGACCGCGACTTCCTGCGTTGCGCCTGGCGCGTCGGCCCGGCTGAAAGTGTGCCGTTCGGCAAATTGCCCGGCATTGCGCTCGAAATGGAAGCGAGCGGGGACGCCAACCAGGTGATGTATCTGCCGTTCACCTCCGGCACGACCGGTGAGCCGAAGGGCGTTATGCACAGCGACAACACGCTGCTGGCCACGGCACGGATGATGGCGCGCGACTGGCGGCTGGAGCGCGCTGTACTCTACACGCTGAGCCCGCTCAGCCACAATCTGGGGCTCGGTGCGCTAATCACCGCACTGGCCGGCGCCGGCGAACTGGTCCTTCACGATCTGCCACGCTGCGGGAGCATGCTCGATCGGCTCGAGGAGACCGGCGCCGAGTTTGTGTTCGGCGTACCGACGCATGCGATCGACCTGCTCACCGAGATGCGGGCCCGCGGCGTGCGGCATGTCGGCGCCGTGCGCGGCTTCCGGATCTCGGGCGCCGCTGCGCCGGCTCCAGTCGTCGCCGAGCTGATGCAGTACGGTATCGTGCCGCAGAGCGGCTACGGCATGACGGAAACCTGCTCGCACCAATACACGCTGCCCGACGACCCGCACGAGCGCATCGTGGAGACCTGCGGGCGCGCTTGTGCCGGCTACGAGATCCGCATCTGGCGCCAGGATGATCCGGATATCGAAGCCGCGCCCGGCGAAATCGGCGAAATCGGCGGCCGCGGCGCCAGTCTGATGCTCGGCTATTTCGACGACCAGCAGGCGACCGAAGCGGCGTTCAACGCGCAAGGCTGGTTCATGACTGGCGACCTCGGCTGGATCGACGAGGCAGGCTATCTCTGTGTCACCGGCCGCAAGAAGGATGTGATCATACGCGGCGGCCGCAAGATCCATCCGGCCCGCGTTGAAGCGCTGGCGCTGCGGTATGCTGCGATCGAGGCAGCGGCGGCATTTCCGGTTCCCGATGCGCGGCTCGGCGAGCGCGTCTGCCTGGCCGTGGTGGCGCGCGGTGGCATGCAAGTCGACCCGCAGGCGATTCTGGAACATCTGGACGCGTCTGGTCTGTCGAGATACGACATGCCGGAATTCATCCTGCAATTGTCCGAGATGCCGCTTACCGCCAGTGGCAAGTTGTTGAAGCGCGAACTGGTACGGCAGGTCGCGGAAGGGCGGCTGCAGCCAGTACCAGTGCGCTACCGCTTCCGGTCGACGGCGCGCGGTTAGCGCGATGCGTGCGATTGTCGTCGACGGCTTTGGACCGCCCGAGCGGCTGCGCGTCGGCGAGGTGGCCGAGCCCGTGCCGGGACCGGATGAGGTGTTGGTCACGGTGCATGCCGCGCCGGTCAATTACGTCGATCTTCTGGTGGTCGGTGGAAGTTACCAGTTTCTGCCGCCACTTCCGTTTGTCCCCGGCAAGGGTCCGGCCGGCGTCGTGACGGCGCTCGGACGGGACGTGACGAGTTTGCGGGTCGGCGACCGGGTGCTGGCAATGGCCGAACACGGCGGCTACGCCGAGGCTGTCGCAGTGCCTGCCGACCAGTGCTACCGATTGCCGTCTTCGATGTCATTTACCGAAGCCGCATCGCTGAGCCTGGTCTACGACACCGCCTGGTTCGCGTTGCGCGAGCGCGCCCGGCTCGAGACCGGCGAGACGGTGCTGGTGCTCGGCGCCTCGGGTGGAGTCGGTCAGGCGGCGACGCAGCTCGCTCATGCTATGGGTGCGCGGGTACTTGCCGGCATTCTGCGACCGGAACGGACGGCATCGGTGCGGGCGGCCGGCGCCGACGCGGTGATCGATCTGTCGGCTGCCGACCTGCGCGACAGCTTGCGCGCGCAGGTTTACGCAGTGACCGAGGGGCGCGGCGCCGACATCATTCTCGACCCGCTCGGCGGCACGATATTCGAGGCGGCCGTGCGCGCGCTCGCCTGGCGTGGCCGGCTCGTGGTGATCGGGTTTGCCTCGGGCGCGATTCCGGCGATCAGGACTAACTACCTACTCTTGAAGAACATAGAGATCAGCGGTTTGCAGATCAGCGACTACCGCAGGCGGCGGCCGGCGCAGGTCGCCGCCTGCTTCGCCGAGATGTTCAGCCTTTACGAGCAGGGAAAGGTCAAGCCCGCTGCGGCAATAGTCTTTCCGCTGGCTCGGGCCGGCGAGGCGCTTGCCGCATTGCGCGACCGCTGCATTGCCGGCCGCGCCGTGTTAAACCTGCGCGACGACTGAACCGAACGGTGAATGGCGACGCGACGCCCACCCCGCCGAGCGATATGGTCGAGGAATTTCAATTGGTCGGGCGCATTCTGCTCGAATTAAGCTTGCACCAGAACGACTTCCAGAATGGTTTTCACATAGCCAAGACCCGCAGCAGATCCTGAGCCATTTGTTCGGTCGCGGTCGGCAATGGTCGAAGGCCGTCATTCGTCGCGGCGCTGCGAAGGGTCGAGGGATGGCGCTAAACGCCCGTAGCTGTGCTGTTTCGTCAACGGTGGGCGTGATCCCTCCTCCCGGCATCGTGCGGCTCAGAGCCGGTAACGGCACTCGACCGAAAGCGGCACGGCGTGAAAATCACGCCGGTTGGTGTCGAGGTTCTCGAGGTTGACGAAGAGGCATTCGTCGTGGACGAAGTGCGGCCCGGCGTGCCAAGTCGCGACGTGCAGCTTGATCAAGCGATCGCCCGGCACCCGGAAGGCGGCGATGTCCTCGACGCGCGGCCGCGCGTCATCACCAAGGTCGCCGGGTGGCGCCACGCCAATCAGCCATTCTTTGCCGCCGAGCGACCCCAGGCATTGCGTGACCCGCCGATGCCGTGCGATCCGGGTGAAGCCGAGCCCGACATGCGGCAGATGCATGATCCACAGCCGCGGCTCGCCATTACCCAAGACGAGCTTTGCCTCGCTGGCCGAGGCCTCGGGGTCGTAACCGGTCTCGGCAGCCTGGCCGCCCGTCCGCAGCGGCGCGATAACCTGGCCGTAGGGTGTAAACGCCTCCGCCGTCAGCTGCCTGACATCCAGCATGTGAAGTGGCATAGTGCCCGCATCGTTCATTGCTCGCCCCTCCGATTAATTTCGGGCTAGATTTTGCCATAAGCGCCGACAGTAATCAGCGCTGTCACGTCCGCCTGCCTCCCGGAGACCGCCATGCCCGTCGAAGCCCGCGCCTATCCCCGCCCGCTGCCCAACCCCGAATGGCTCGGCAAGCTGACGGAGGAGATCCTCGAGCCCGATCTGCCGATCGTCGACCCGCACCATCACCTCTGGGATCACCCGGGCAGCCGCTATCTGCTCGACGAGCTCTTGGCCGACGTCAATTCGGGGCACAACATCGTCGCGACGGTGTTCATTCAGTGCGGCTCGGGCTATCGCACCAGCGGTCCCGAAGAAATGCGGCCGATCGGCGAAAGCGAGTTCGTGCGGGCGCTCGCCGAGGAGAGCGATCGGCGCGGCGGCAAGACAAAGATTTGCGCCGGCATCGTCAGTTTCGCCGACTTGCGGCTTCCCAATGTCGATGCGGTGCTCGAAGGGCAGATCGCTGCGGCTGGCGGACGGTTTCGCGGCATCCGTCAAATCGCGGCATATGATCCGGCGATCATCGGCGCCTCGTCCTATATTCCGCCGCCGGGGCTGATGGATGACCCGAACTTCCGCCGCGGCCTCAAGCGGCTGCCGGCGCACAACTTGACTTTCGAGGAGTGGATTTATCACCCGCAGATCAAAACCCTGACCGAAGTGGCGCGCGAATGCCCAGAGGTGAAGATCGTGCTCAACCATTTCGGCGGTCCGCTCGGGGTCGGGCCCTATAGGCGCGACGAGGTGTTCCCCGGCTGGCGCGCCGACATCAAGGCGCTGTCTGCCTGCCCGAACGTGTACGTAAAGCTCGGCGGGCTGGCGATGATCGTCAACGCCTTCGATTTTCACTTGGCGCCGTTGCCGCCGTCATCGGGTGAGATGGCCAATGCCTGGCGGCCCTATGTCGACGCCTGCGTCGAGAATTTCGGCGCCGAACGCTGCATGTTCGAGAGCAATTTTCCTGTCGACAAGGGTGCAAGTAGCTACTCGGTGCTGTTCAACGCGTTCAAGCGACTCGCGAGCGGGGCCTCGGCGTCGGAAAAGACCGATCTCTTCGCCGGCACCGCGTCGCGGTTTTACCGGCTGGGGAACTAAATAAACCGGCTAGATTGAGCCGCCGCTCTTTCGATGCCACAGGGATCGGATAGGTCCAGTCTCCGTGAGCAGGGGCTTCCAGGCGTCACAGCAGGCATACAGGAGTTGCGGGCATCAAGTCGAGCCCCAGTCTTGCTGAGCCGACCAACGGCGTCGATTCGCGACTATGCCTTATTCGCCAGCAGCCTGGGGTTAGATTCGCACATCACACGTTCACTCGGTGCATCTGTCCTATCGGATAGCGAGTACCGGACGCCGCACCGGGCGGGACGATGCGGTCGATTTCGGCAAGATCCTCGGCCGTGAGCGTAATGTCCGCGGCGCGCACATTCTCCTCGATGTGCTTGCGCGATTTCGCACCGGGTATCGGGACGATCAAGACTCCCGCACGCTTTCCCTGGGCCATTGGCCACGCGATGGAGAGCTGGGCGAGCGTGGCGTTCTTCCTGAGCGCAATGGCCTCGAGCGCAGAGCGCAGCTCGAGGTTCTTCTCGATATTGACACTCTGAAAGCGAGGTAGCCCCTGGCGAATGTCGTCCGCTGCCCATTCCCCCACTTTGGGAACCTGGTCGCTCAGCATCCCACGTCCGAGCACGGCATAGGCCATCATTGCCATGCCAAGTTCTTTGCAGGCGTCGATCTGGCCTTGCTCTTCCGCATCGCGCGAGAACAGCGAATACTCCATCTGCAGCGAAACGAGCGGATGAACGGCACTGCCACGCTTCAGCGACTCGGCCGAGCTCTCTGAGAGCGAGATGAAACGCGTCTTGCCTTCCGTGACGAGCTCGGCCATTCCGCCGACGCTTTCCTCGATTGGCACGTTCGGATCGACGCGCGACATGCAAAAGACGTCGAGCGTCTCGATTCCGAGATTTTTCAAGCTCTGCTCGCAGGTTTGACGCAGATAACGCGGATCGCCTCCGCCGCGCACGGCGTCTGGGCCGCCGTCGCGTGGGCTGCCGCTCTTCGAGTGGATGACAACATCCTGCCTGCGGCCGCGGATTGCTTCTCCAATCAAGCGATGATTGTGGCCTTTGCCGTAGCTGGCGGATGTGTCGAGAAAGTTGACTCCGAGATCGAGCGCGCGGCGAATGGTGGCGATCGACTCCGCGTCGTCCGCCGGGCCATAGACCCCCGACATGCCGTAACAGCCGAGACCGATGGCTGAAACGGTGAGATCAGAATTGCCGCATCTGTAGCGTTCCATGAACGAGCCCCGCGCTTGCAGGCATTTGTATCAGACTGTCCTTAAACTAAACGCCTGTTCAAGGGACAGCCGTTCGATTCGCGTCCCGTGCTACTACCCTTCCTGATAACGGGATACTCATCAGCTTTCGAACCGGCTTAGCGCGACGTCGGTGAGCGTGATCGGGCTACGGTTGCGGTCATAGCGCTTGGCCGTGCGCGGCGCGAATTTGCGCCATTTCTGTGCGGGCTCGACGCACCCTCGCCCGGCGCGGCGGACAGTTCCTCATTCCGATCGGCCGAGCCGCGAGACAGAGTACTTGTCCGACGATCCGAAGATCGCTAGAGGCGTGCTCATCTATGGTGGGGACGACCTTAAAGCGAAATCGAGAAATCCGGGGTCTCTGCCACCCTCGCCGAACGGCGAGTGGGCACTGAATGCCCTTTGAACGGGTCTGATCGGTTGCGTCGCGCCAGACTGATGGTGACCCGCCGTCTTCAACCGATGTTGCGGCTGTTACCAATCCTGCTTCTCGCCTCTTGTGCCCAGCAGGGCGGATATGGTCCGGGGGGGCGGGTCGAAATCGGGGCGGACGGATGGAGGAAGCCGTCGCATTACTATCCTCCGCCGGGCCCGCCGGAGGATCCTTGGGGCCCCTATATCCGCGAGGCTGCTGCGCGATACCGGGTGCCCGACCGTTGGGTGCGAGCGGTGATGCAACAGGAATCGGGCGGTGAGCAACAGGCCACCTCCCCGGTCGGGGCAATGGGCTTGATGCAAGTCATGCCTGCCACCTATGAAGAGCTGCGGGTACGTCACCGGCTCGGCGACGACCCGTACGACCCGCACAATAATGTCTTGGCGGGTACCGCCTATATTCGCGAAATGTATGACCGGTACGGCGCACCCGGCTTTCTTGCCGCCTATAACGCTGGTCCCGATCGGGTTGACAGCTACCTGGCCGGTAGAGCCCGCCTGCCGGATGAGACGGTGAACTACCTCGCTGCGATCACACCGAATCTCGGCAACGGCGTACCGCGGTCCGGACCTTTCGCGGTCTATGCCTCAGCCCGGTCCGGTCGGGCGACCAGGTACGCTCCGACCGTCGCTAGCTTGGCGGCGGGATGCGATTTGAACGCTGCGTATAATCCAAACCATCCCTGCACGACGCTGGAGCGGGCTGCAGCGCAACCTGCGGTGATCCAAACGGCCTCGATCCCACAGCTGGGCAGGAATGGCTGCGACTTGAATGCGGCCTACAACCCCAACCATCCCTGCACGTCTATAGCCCAAACTGCAGCCGTATCGCCCCCAACCCGAAAGGCTCCGCTCCAGCAGGTTGCAATGGGCGGCTGCGATCCAAACGCCGCCTACGATCCGTCCCGTCCCTGCGCATCCAGCCCGCCGCCGGCCATGCCCGCAGTCAAAACGGCGTCGGCTGGTTGCGACCCCGATGCCGCTTACGACCCCGCAAGGCCGTGTAGCGCCGCGACAGTGGTCAGCGATGTCCCGAGGCCATTGCCAGCCCATCCGGTTGCCGCGGCGACAACTGCCGCCCTCTCCCAACCCACCGCGCCGTCACCGCGGCCGCTGCCGAGCCGCTCTGCCGCGCCGGGCGGAGAATGGGCGATCCAGGTGGGCGCTTTCAAGAATCCCGGCCTGGCCCGCGCGGTGGCGGAGGGCGCCCGCGCCCAAGCACCGGATCAGCTACGCTCCGCCATCCTGGCATTGCAGCCGACTGCGCCGTTTGGCAATACCGTCCTCTATCGCGCTCGCCTCGCTCACCTGTCGGCCAATGACGCGTCTGGCGCCTGCACACGTCTCAACCAGCGCCAATTGCCCTGCGTCGTCGTCCGGCCAACCGGCTCCTGATCGCGGAGCTTAGGATCGGAGTGGGGGATCGGAGACCGCCCTGGGCATGTGAGACAATAGGCTGGCCGCGTCGCGCGGGGTTGCGCTACGGTCGGCAGGGTGCGGGCCGACAGGAAAGGATCTTGCAAGATGGCCGCGGAAGCCCTCGATGCGAACGCCGCTCAACGGCGCTATTGGAATACGGTCGCCGGGCCGCGATGGGTTGCCACCCCGGGGTTCAGAGAGCGGCGCAACCAAGAAAGCCTTGCGCTATTGCTGGCGCGTTTGGGGCTGACCGGCGGTGAGAGCGTGCTCGAAATCGGCTGCGGCACCGGTGCTGCGACCGTGCCGCTCGCCGCGGCGGTCGGCGAGCATGGCCGCGTCGTCGCGGTCGACATCTCCGAGCCGATGCTGGCGGCCGCGCGCCAGCGGGTCGGCGAGCGCGGGCTGCACAATGTCACATTGCTGCTCGGAGACGCGCAGGTGTTCGCGTTCGAGCCGGCCGCCTTCGATCTCGCGACCTCGCGCATGGGCGTCATGTTCTTCGCCGATCCGGCGGCAGCCTTCCGCAACATTGGCGGCGCGCTGAAGCCAGGCGCGCGCCTCGTCTTCGCCTGCTGGGCGCCGCTCGCGGAGAACCGGCACTGGCTGATCTCCTATGACATCGCGTTCCGCCATTTGGGGCCGCCGGCGCCGCAGCCTGCTCACGAGCCCAGCCCCCTCGCCTTTGCCGACCCCGATTACATCCGCGGGGTTCTCGCGGCGGCCGGATTCGCCGACGTCACGGTCGAGCGAGCCCACCCGACGATCATCGGCGGCAGCCCCGAGGAAGAGGCGCGGCAGGCGCTGATGATGGGACCGACGGCGAGGCTGATCGAGGAAAAAAAGCCCGACGAGGTAACCCGCCAGACGATCGCCCGCGAGATCGAGGCGGCGTTCGCCGCCGAAGCCAGCTCCGGCCCGATCCGGCTGCCGGCGACCATTTTTCTCGTCGCCGCCCGCCGCCCGCACCAGCTGCAATGCTGAAATGGCCGATTACCGACAAGACAGCTAAGTGACTGCTATCGGGCAGCCGTTCGAACCGGTGGCGCCCTTGACCGGCACCGGTGGGAAGATGAACACGAACTGGTATTTCCGATCGGCAATCAGTTCGTCGAACACCAGGTTCTCGTGATTGACGATGCCGTGCTTGGTCTGCAATTCTCCATGGACAGGGAACGCCAAGCCCTTGTCGGGATTGGGTACTACCTCGACGGCCCAGGTGTCGGCGCCTGTCAGCGAGAGATCTTTGTCCGCGACCCAGCGGGCGATTTCCAACCCGATGCCCGGTTCGCCGCTGTTGAAGCGGTCGTTGTTCTTTATCCACAGCCGGCCCCAGCCGGTGTTGAAAAAGATCGCATCGCCCGGCTTGATGTCGCTCTCCTGCATGTTCTGCTTGGCGAGCGCAGCGCGGAGGTCAGTCAAGGTGATCTCTTCGCCGACGTCCATCATGCGGCCTTTCACCGCCTCGATATCGACAAGATGTCCGCGAGTGAACAGCGGCTTCAGCTTCTCGACGCCCAGCTTCTTGAGGCCATATGGATCCGCCATGTCGGCCATCGTGAAGCCGTTGTAGAAGACCATCTGGCTCAGGTCTCCGGCATTGCCGAGCTGAACGCCGATATGGCCGAGTCCGTCGAACTGCGTGCCGGTTTGGCCGATTTCGGTGGCGAGATATTCGTCGTTGTACACCAGCTTGTTGTCGCCAAACGGGCCACCAGTCGGCGCGCACGGCATGCGCAGCATGAATGAGCGTTTGCCAAAGCACGGCATCGCCTGCTCATAGTTGCGCGCGAGCTTGTAGATCTTGCCGTCCTTTATGTACTTGACCGTTTCGAGAACTTTTTGCGGTGTGCAGTGATTGGTGGAACCGGCCTCGTCGCCGGCACCCCACTTGGACGGCCACCATTTCTGCTCCGACATCCGCGGCGCCTGCGCCGTCTCAGCGGCGGCGGCTGGCGTTACGCTCCACGAGCCGTGGGTCGCACCCCCCGCGAATGCCCCCGCCACCCCCAGCCCCGCAGTCTTCAGGAAGTCGCGGCGATCCTCCCTCGGCGGTCCGCTGTCACGATTCATGTCCCTCCCTCCCTATTTGTCCGGCGCCCATTCTGGCCTCCGGTAAGGCCGGGCACCCTAGGATGCACCTGATGATTAACCATGCTAGGATCATCTTCAATTGAAAAACCGATCCGGCGGGAGGAGGCGCGATTGAAGCTGTTCGACTCCGATAAATCGGCCAACCTGCTTCCGGTTTCCGTGATCACCGGCTTCCTCGGCAGCGGCAAGACCACCTTGCTGAACAGGCTCCTGCGCCACCCGGACATGTCGGACAGTGCCGTCATCATCAACGAATGGGGCGAGGTCGGTATCGACCATCTGTTGGTCGAGAGGCTCGACGGCGAGGTCGCCGTGATGGCGAGCGGCTGTGTCTGCTGCACGCTGCGCAGCGATCTGGAGACGACCCTCAGGGGATTGCTGGTGCGGCGCGACAAGGGGGAAGTTCCGCCATTTCGCCGGGTGCTTTTGGAAACCACGGGCCTCGCCGATCCGGCCCCAATCATGCAGATGCTCTTGAACAACCCGCTGTTGAGCCATTTCGTTCGCCTCGACGCGGTGGTGACGACTGTCGACGCGCTGAACGCACCGCGGCAGCTCGATGAGCATCGGGAAGCGGTAAAGCAGGTCGCGATCGCCGACCGGCTGTTGCTGACAAAGACCGACCTTTCCGATGCTGCGAGTGTTTCCGCGCTCGAAAGCCAATTGTTACAGCTCAACCCGGGGGCAACGGTCATCGTGGCGCGACATGGCGACGTGCCACCGGACCGCTTGTTCGGTGCCGCGTTGTTCGATCCGGCGCGCAAGACCCCGGATGTTCAGGCATGGTTGCGGCCGGAGCGGCACGAGCATCACGGAGATACACATGACGACAGCGACCGCGGCATTCGCTCATTCTGCCTGACGTTCGGCGACCCTCTGCCGTGGTATGCAGTTTCCAATTGGCTGATGATGCTTCGGCAATGGCGGGGCGAGGACCTGTTGCGGGTGAAGGGGATTTTGCACTTGCAGGAGGAGGAGCTGCCGGTGGCAATTCATGGCGTGCATCATGTGTTTCATCCACCAGTGCAGTTGAGCGCCTGGCCGGAAGGCGATCGACGATCCCGCATCGTGTTCATTACGCGCGGCCTTGAACGGGCCGAAGTGGAGGAAAGCTGGTCCATGCTGCAGGAGCGGGGATAACCCTTTTCTCACCAGCTTTGATCGGAACGGCTTGGACAGGGGGATCGGACGGTGCTACACCGGTCCCGCTGTATACACGCCCGCAGGAGAGGTCGCGTGGTTAGGCGCGGCGCCGAAGGAGCAACCGCCCCGGAAACTCTCAGGCAAAAGGACCGCGGGCGCTAGGGCGCTCTGGAAAGCAGCGGCCGGCGGATATCCGCCGGCCGCTCACCGAAGGAGTAAGCCCCGGCCATGGCTCGCCCGCGGCTGAGGTGAATCTCTCAGGGTCCACGACAGAGGGGGCAGTGTTCGGACGCTCAAGCGTCTGCTCTGTCGGAGGTGCCCGGGTGACCCTTGCCGAGACGGCGCCGCCGCTCAAGCGGACCCCCCTCTATGCTCTCCACCGCGAACTCGGGGCCAAGATGGTGCCCTTCGCCGGCTACGAGATGCCGGTGCAATACCCGGCGGGGATTCTCGCGGAGCATCTCCATACAAGATCACAAGCGGGGCTCTTCGATGTCTCGCATATGGGTCAGATCCGGCTTACCGGGGCGGACCCAATTGTCGCGCTCGAGGCGCTCGTCCCGGGCGATCTCCAAGCGCTCGCCGCCATGCGGATGCGCTATACGCTCTTCCTCAACGAGGAGGGCGGCATCCTCGACGATCTGATGGTGACGCGGCGCGAAGACGGGCTCTTCCTTGTCGTCAACGCGGCGCGCCAAGAGGCCGATTTCGCACATCTTCGTGATTGTCTCAGCCCCGCCGCGGCGATCGAGCCGCTCGCGGACCGGGCGCTGCTGGCGCTGCAGGGGCCTGCGGCGGCCACCGTCCTCTCCTGCCTGATCGACGGCGTCGCACGGCTTGGCTTTTTGACCGCAGCAGAGGTCATGGTCGATGGCCGGCAGTGGCTGGTCACGCGCTCGGGCTACACCGGCGAGGACGGGTTTGAAATCTCGCTGCCGGCCGCCGAGGCCGAGGGTTTCGCGCGGCGACTGATAGCCCAGCCCGAGGTGTTGCCGATCGGCCTCGGCGCCCGCGATTCGCTGCGGCTCGAGGCGGGGCTCTGCCTCTACGGGCATGACATCGATGAAGAGACAACTCCGATCGAAGCTGATCTTGCCTGGACAATCGGCAAACGACGGCGTGCCGACGGAGGGTTTCCGGGTGCCGCCACGGTGCTGCGTCAGCTCACCGAGGGGGCACCTCGCAAGCGTGTCGGCATCCGTCCTGAAGGGCGGGCACCGGCGCGCGAAGACACCGAGATTGTCGATACCGCGGGCAACAGGATTGGCCGCGTGACCAGTGGCGGCTTTGGTCCCTCGGTCGGTGGGCCGGTCGCGATGGGTTACGTCCACCGCAGCCATGCTAGGGAGGGCACCGCGCTGGAACTGCAGGTGCGCGGCACCCCTCGACCGGCGCGAGTCGCTCGGCTGCCTTTCGTTCCGACCCACTACTACCGCGGCTAAGTCCGCAAGAGGGTAATCCCAATGAGCTTGCTTCGTTTCACCAAGGACCATGAATGGATCCGCCTCGACGGTGATCTGGCCGTTGTGGGAATCACCGACTATGCCCAGTCGCAGCTCGGCGATGTGGTCTATGTCGAGCTCCCCGAAATCGGGCGGGGGATCGAAAGAGGCAAGGAGGCTGCAGTCGTCGAATCGGTAAAGGCGGCGAGCGAGGTCTATGCGCCAGCCTCGGGCGAGGTGGCCGAAGTCAACGAAGCGATTGCCGCGGACCCGGCCAAGGTCAATGCCGACCCGATGGGCGAAGGATGGTTTCTCAAGCTGCGCCTCGCCGACCCCGGGGAGCTGGAGGGGTTGTTGGACGAAGAGGCCTACCAGCGCTTTGTGGAAGAGCAGCACTGATGCGCTATCTGCCGCTCACCGAGAGCGATCGCGCTGAGATGCTGGGAGTCATCGGCGTCGATTCGATCGATGCGCTCTTCGCAGACGTCCCGGATGCGGCGCATCTCGACGGCCCGGTCGATCTTCCGAGGGCGATGGGCGAGATCGAGGTCGAGCGCCTGATCTCGCGCATGGCGGCACGCAACGTCTCGGCCGGCTCGGTCCCGTTCTTCATCGGGGCCGGGGTTTACCGCCATCACATCCCGGCGGCCGTCGACCACCTGATCCAGCGCGGCGAATTTCTGACGTCCTACACGCCGTACCAGCCGGAAATCTCGCAGGGGACGTTGCAATATCTGTTCGAATTCCAGACCCAAGTCGCGCTGCTGACCGGAATGGAGGTCGCGAACGCCTCGCTTTATGACGGCGCGACGGCCTGCGTGGAGGCGGTGATGATGGCGGGCCGCGTGACCGGCCGCAGGAAGGCCGTGATGGCTGGCGGCGTCCACCCGCATTACCGGGAAGTTTGCGAGACCTACGCCCGTTTTGTCGGATTCGAGCTTCAAGCTCATGATCCCGTTCCGGGCGGCGAAAATCTTGTTGCGCACGTCGACCGCGATACCTCCTGCGTCGTCGTGCAGAACCCCGATTTCTATGGGGAAATTCGCGATTACTCCAGGCTCGCGCGGATCTGCCACGACGCGGGGGCCTTGCTGGTGGTCGTGGTCGCCGAAATCCTGTCGCTCGGGGCCATTCGCCCGCCCGGCGAGATGGGCGCCGACATCGTCGCAGCGGAAGGCCAATCGCTGGGGAATGCGCTCAACTTCGGCGGACCGCATGTCGGGCTGTTCGCCACACGCGACAAATTCGTCCGCCAGATGCCCGGACGACTGGTCGGACAGACTGTCGACACCGACGGCCGGCGCGGTTGGGTTCTAACACTGTCAACCCGCGAGCAGCACATTCGGCGCGAGCGGGCAACCAGCAATATTTGTACGAACGCGGGCCTGTGCGCGCTCGCGTTCACAGTTCATCTCGCATTGCTCGGCGAGGCGGGGCTGACGCGGCTGGCGCGTCTAAACCACGCTGCGGCGGTGGCGCTTGCCGAGCGGCTCGAGCAGGTGCCCGGAGTTCGCCTTGTCAATCGCACCTTCTTCAACGAATTCGCGGTGCAGCTGCCGCGGCCTGCGGCAGAAGTCGTCGAGGCCCTTGCCGAGAGGGATGTTCTCGCCGGGGTTCCGGTCAGCCGCTTCTATCCGGAGCGGGCCGAGGCAGCGGATCTTCTTCTGATCGCGGCCACCGAGATAACAACCAGGGAAGATATGGACCGGCTCGAAGCGGGTTTGCGCGTGGTGCTTTCATGAATGATTGGAGCCGAGCCATAAGCACTCACCGTGTCGATGATATGCCGTCGCCTTTCGGAACCGTGACCGGCAATCGCGGGCTGCAGATCGAGGAGACGCTGATCTTCGGGCAGGATTCGCCAGGACATTGTGGCGTCGACCTACCCGAGCCGGCACCCTTCCGCAGCCGGCTCGGGGGCCTCGAGCGGAAATCTCGGATCGGCCTGCCGGGTCTCAGCGAACCGCAGGTGGTACGCCACTTCACCCGGCTCTCGCACAACAACTACGCGATCGACACGGGGCTTTACCCGCTAGGCTCCTGTACGATGAAACATAACCCCCGCCTCAATGAAAAGCTGGCGCGCCTGCCGGGCTTGGCCGACATCCATCCGCTGCAGCCGGTTTCGACGGTTCCGGGCGCGCTCGAGCTGATCGACACCTTGGCGCACTGGCTCAAGGTGCTGACGGGCATGCCGGCGATCGCGCTGAGCCCGGCCGCGGGCGCGCACGGCGAACTCTGCGGCATCATGTCGGTTCGTGCGGCGCTCGAGGCCCGCGGCGATCGGCGTAGCCGGGTGCTAGTTCCGGAATCCGCCCATGGGACGAACCCGGCGACGGCGGCAGCGTGCGGTTACACGGTCGATCAAATTCCCGCCGATGCGACCGGACGCGTCGACCGCGCCGCGCTCGAAGCGAGGCTTGGCTCCGATGTCGCAGCCCTAATGCTGACCAACCCCAATACCTGCGGGCTCTTCGAGAGCGAGATCATCGAGATCGCAGCTACGGTGCATGCCGCGGGTGCATTCTTCTACTGCGACGGTGCAAACTTCAACGCGATCGTCGGCCGGGTGCGGCCCGCCGATCTCGGCATCGACTGCATGCACATCAATCTGCACAAGACATTTTCGACGCCGCATGGCGGCGGCGGGCCGGGAAGCGGCCCCGTAGCCCTGACGGAGAGCCTTGCCCCCTATGCGCCGCTGCCGTGGATCGTCCACGGTCCCGATGGCCTTAGGCTACTGGAGCACAAAGCCGGGCCGGCGGAGCATTCACTCGGGCGATTGAAGGGGTTCCATGGCCAGATGGGCATGTTTGTCCGGGCGCTCGCCTATATGATGAGCCACGGCTCCGACGGATTGCGGCAAGTGGCCGAAGACGCGGTGCTCAGCGCCAACTATTTGCGTGGGCGGCTCGCGGGAGAGTTGAGCCTGCCCTTTCCCGGCACGTGTATGCACGAAGTGCTGTTCGACGACCGCTTTCTCAAAGAGACCGGCGTGACCACGCTCGATTTTGCCAAGGCGTTGATCGACGAGGGGTATCATCCGATGACGATGTACTTTCCGCTGATCGTGCACGGGGCGATGCTGGTCGAGCCCACCGAGACCGAGAGTAAGGCCTCCCTCGACCAGTTCGTCGAGGTGCTGAAAGCGCTCGCCGCGGCCGCGCGCTCGGGCGAGGTTTCCCGTTTCCGGACGGCCCCGATCTTCACGCCTCGCCGTCGCCTCGATGAAACGAGCGCGGCACGCAAACCGGTCCTTCGCTGGCGTCCCGAACCGGCGCACCGGGATGCGGCGGAGTAGAGAGGGGAAAAATGTCGTCCGATCGAATTCGCTTGAGCGTCGACGAGGCGCGTGAGCATTCCGAGCGCGCGCTGCAAGGCATTGGCTACGACGCTGAGGAAGCCCGGATCATCGCCGATCACGTGATCGATGCGGCGCTGTGCGGTTACGAATATTCGGGGCTGGCAAAGATCCTGAACATTCCCGAGCACCGGCGCTTCCAGCGCCCCGCTATCCGGTGAAGGTGCTGCGCGAGACCGAAGTCTCGACCCTCTACGATGGCGGCCATAATGTCGGCATGCTGGTCATGTACCACACTGCCCGCGCCGTTGTCGAAAAGACGGGGAACCGCGGGATCGCGGTCGTCGGCGTCACCAATAGCTGGATGAGCGGACGCAGTGCGTACTATGTCGAGATGATCGCCAAGGCGAACCTTGTCGGCATCCATACCGCCAGTTCCGCCCGCAGCGTCGCTCCGTTCGGAGGTAGCCGCCCCGCTCTTGGCACCAACCCGATCGCGTTCGGCATGCCGTCATCCCGTGGGCCGGTCGTGCTCGACATGGGAACCTCGGCGTTCATGGGGACCGATCTCGCCTACCGCGGCCGGCTCGGGCAGTTGCTTCCCGCGGCTGTGGCGGTCGATACTCAAGGGCAGCCGACGCGCGATCCCGCACTCGCCAGGCTCGGCGCGCTCCTGCCGTTTGGTGGTTACAAGGGTTTTGGGCTCGCCTTCATTGTTCAGGCGCTTGGTGTGCTTGCCGGGTCGGCCCTCGACCCTGACAAGGACGACGGATACTTCTTCGTGGTGTTCAAGCCGGATCTGCTGATCGGCCTCGCCGACTTCAAAGAGCAGGTCAGCGAGCTGATCGATCGCATCAAGAGCACACCACGTCAGCCGGGCGTCGACGAAATCCGCATTCCGGGAGAGCGGGCGTTTCGCAGCCGGGAACGAGCCTTGCGTGATGGACTCGAGATCGACCGCGCGGTGTTCGACGCACTGACGGCTCTGCAGGCTTGATCAGAATCCGGTTTTCCGGTTTGTTCCGGACTGCGATGGGATCCGGTCGACTTTCTTGGCTTTTGGCGCCGTTGCATGTCGCGGCTCTGGCAACCGGGGCGAAATCGTTCCGTGACAATCCAGTTATCGGTAGCCCGGCCCTTAATCGAGCAGGCTTGCACATAGCACGCGTGCGGCTGGCGAGCACGATGGCCGGATGGCGTCGAAGGAGGCTGGCTACGCTGATATCGGAAGACGAGCGCGCGGCCTTCGAGCGCGACGGCTTTATTCTTAAACCGAATTTTTTGCCGGCGTCCGAGTTTGCGGTGCTGAAGGAGCAGGTTCTGTCATTCGCGGGGCCGGCGCGACACCAGCTTCAAGGCGACGCGATGACGCGGCGCATCCCTTTGGACCGGCGCGCTTTATCGCAGCTCCCGGCGTTGTGCAGCCTAGTCGAAAGCCCAGAATGGCTGGGGCTCATTCGTTATGTCGGCTCGTCCATGCTCGAGCCGCTGATCTATATTCAGACGATCTTCTCGCATGTTCGCAAAGCGCCGCCCGACCCTCAGACGCGACTGCACGCCGACGCGTTTCACTCGTCGGTAAAGGCCTGGTTTTTCTTGACCGATGTCACCGAGGAGGACGGCCCGTTTATCTATGTGCCAGGCTCACACCGGCCGACGGCAAGACGCTTGTCGTGGGAACGGAATAGGTCGATCAAGGCGGCTCAAAGCCCCGATTTTCAATCCGCGCGGGGTTCTTTGCGAATTACGCCGGAGGCGCTCCATCATCTCGGCTTCGGCGAACCCAAGGTGTTTGCGGTACCCCAGAATACCCTGATCGTGGCCGACATGGTCGGCTTTCATGCGCGCGGCCTTAGTGCTCGCCCGTCGCTTCGTGTCGAGATTTGGGCTTATGGCCGCCGCAATCCATTTCTGCCCTGGTTAGGCCTTGATTTAGCCGCGATGCCCCTCGTCAGAGGGCGTGCCGTGCCGTTGTATTGGTCAGCGATGGATGTTGGCGAACGGCTGCATTTCGGGCGCAACCCGTGGCGGCGCAGTGGGATCACGAGCCCCATCGCGCCTCCGGAACCTGTGCTTTAGTAAAAACAATTTTGCCACACCAGACGCTTACGGCAGTTATGACCAATTCGTTGGGGCGAGCGGTATCCTCGCCAAGGTTGACATCGCCATCATCTTAGACGAGTACAATCGCGGCGGATCTGCTTAACCATCCGCAACCGGGCGTTTAGGGGAAGGACTCCGATGGTCAGGGGAGCAGGGCAAGATGCTGCGGCTAGAGTGGAATTTCGACTAGTGCGCAGATCCGTGATGTCGGGGATCGATGGCAAATGTAGCACTTGACGTTTGGGTGTACGCAAAAGGGGTTAAGCTGGTAACGGTCATCAAAGTTATCCTCCGGACGGCGAATTTTGCTCTTGCACTATGACTGACGGATCCATCGCGATCGTCGGCGCGTCTTGCCGATTCCCTGGAGCTCAAGACCTTGAAGAGTTCTGGCAACTGCTTGTGTCAGCGCGCGATGCGGTCTCGGAGGTCGACGACCGGCGTTGGTCGACCCGTTTTTATTATCATCCCAACCGAAATGAACCAGGCAAGAGCTATACTTGGTCTGCCGGCCTGATAGATGGCGTCGATCTCTTTGAGCCATCCTTCTTTGGGATCTCGCCGCGCGAAGCAGCGCAGATGGACCCTCAGCAACGGCTTCTCCTGGAGCTTGTCTGGCACGCGTTCGAAGATGCCGGTATCCCGCCGAGCAAGATGTCGGGCGGCCCGGTGGGCGTCTATATCGGGGCGTCAGCGACCGATTATTCCGATCTGAGGCTTGGAGACCCCTCAGGCGCCGACTCCTATTTCATGACCGGGAGCACCCTCAGCATCCTGGCCAATCGCGTTTCGTATATTTTTGATCTGCACGGGCCGAGCCTCGCAATCGATACCGCCTGCTCGTCTTCGCTCGTCGCTCTGCATCAGGCTTGCGAGGCAATTCGCGGCAAGCGGATCGCAAGTGCCATCGTCGGCGGCGTCAACCTGCTGCTTGCCCCCTATCCCTTTATCGGCTTTTCACGCGCTTCGATGCTTTCCCGGCGCGGCCGCTGCTTTGCCTTCGATGAGAGAGCCGACGGCTATGTTCGCGGCGAGGGTGGCGGCGTCGTGATCCTCAAACCGCTGCAAGACGCGCTGGACAATGGCGACGCTATCCGCGCGGTCATTCTGGCGTCGGGAGTCAACTCGGATGGGCGCACAATCGGCCTATCGCTACCGAGCGAGTCGGCACAAGCTTTGCTGCTTCGCTCAGTCTACGCGCAGGCCGGCGTCAGTCCGGATGAGCTTTCGTTTTTTGAGATGCACGGCACAGGAACGGCCGCCGGCGATCCAATCGAGGCGACCGCCGTCGGGCATTCGCTCGGACAGAGCAGATCCGATCCGCTGCCAATCGGGTCGGTCAAGACCAATATCGGGCACCTCGAACCGGCATCCGGGATGGCCGGTCTGCTGAAGGTGACCCTCGCTCTTGATCGGGGAGTCCTTCCGCCTACGCTCCATTGCGAGACGCCCAACCCGAATATTCCTTTCGACACGCTCAACCTGAGACTGGCTCGGCAAATCGAGCCACTCACCACCTCCGGCGAGCGGCCTTATGCCGGCGTCAACTCGTTCGGCTTTGGCGGGACAAACGCCCATGTCATCGTTGCTGAGCCGCCGCGGCGAGAAAAGGCGCTCTCTGCACCTGTGTCACTTCCCCCTTTGGTGATCTCGGCGCAGACCGAGACATCGCTGCATGACCTTGCTCGTAGTTTTCGCGCCGCGCTTGCCGGGGTGCCGCCCGATCGGACGCCCTCGCTGTTGCGCGCCGCCGCTCGCGGGCGCGATCATCGTCATAACCCGCAGAGGCTTGTTGCCCTCGGGCAAGATACAGAGACCCTGGCGGGGCTGCTCGATGGCTACCTCAGCCACAAGCTACCATCGGCGGTTATAGCGGGAACGGGGGTCAGGGGAGGCAAGCTCGCCTTTGTGTTTTCGGGCAACGGCGCCCAATTCACCGGCATGGGACGGGATGCCTTGCACTTGAGCGCGGCGTTTCGCTCCGCGATCGAAGAGGTCGACACAGTGCTTCGACCGGACCTCGGCTGGTCGGTCGTCGCGCTGCTTGAAAATACCGTTGATGCCACAGCGATGGCACGCGCAGATGTTGCGCAACCTTTGCTCTTTGCTGTTCAAGTAGCCATTGTCCACGCATTGCACAAAGCGGGCGTTGACGCTTCCGGATACGTTGGCCACAGCGTTGGCGAGATTGCCGCTGCCTGGGCCGCCGGGGCCCTCTCGCTCGTCGAAGCTGGGCGGGTGGTGGTCGCCCGCAGCCGCCACCAACAGCGGACACAAGGGCAGGGCCGGATGGCCGCGATGGCGCTGGCTGGCGATGCGGCGCAAGATTTCCTCGAAGAATTGGATAGTCCGGCGCAGGTCGCTGCGCTCAACGCTACTCACTCGGTGACGATTTCCGGGCCAAGCGCCGAAATTGATCGCTTGGAAGGCGAGGCGAGGCGACGCGGTGTGTGGTTTCGCACGCTCGATTTGGACTTTGCCTTTCATTCGCGGCAGATGGATCCGATACGCGCGGATCTCCTCTCGAGCCTGACTGGTTTGTCGTCTCGCCGCCCGAAGGCGAGGCTGGTTTCGACGGTGACTGGTCAGGCCGTCGAGGGGGAACAACTGGATGCCGAGTACTGGTGGCGAAACATTCGAAGCCCCGTGCGATTTGCCGAAGCGATCGCGCAGCTCATCGACGAGGATTACCGCATCTTTCTCGAAATCGGTCCGTCGGCAATCCTTCAGTCTTACGTGGCGGACGGGCTGCGCGCGGCGAAGGTAGAAGGGCGTGTGCTGGCCAGCCTCTCGCGCAAGCCGACGGATGATGATCCTTTTCCCGCCATAGCCGCGCACTGTCACGTTGCAGGCTATGACTTGACGTCGGCGCATTGTTTCGACGGCCCGGCCGACCCGCATGGAGTACCGCTCTACCCTTGGGACCGGCAGAAATTCTGGTTCGACGTTACTAGTGAGGCTGCCGATCCGGTAAATCCGCGTTTTGATCATCCGCTTCTCGGTTTTCGCCAGCACAGCCCGGTTGGGTGCTGGCTCAATCATCTCGACGAGCAGGTGTTGCCCTGGATCGGTGACCACACGGTTGAAGGGATGCCGGTGCTCCCGGCCGCCGCGATGGTTGAAATGGCTCTCGCGGCGGCCAAATCGAGGTGGCCGGACGCATCGGTTCTTGAGGTGCGCGATCTCGAGATGCGGCGACCCTTGCCCTTCGATAAGGGACGTATGCGCGAGACGCGTGTGCTGATCGGCTCAGAGGAGGGGGATTGGGAGCTGGCGAGCCGTCCAAGGTTGTCGACCGAGCCTCTGACGATCCATGCTGTCGGACGGATCGGCTCAGCAACCGATGCACGCCCGACAATTTGCTGGGAGGATATCTCGCCGACCCAGGCGCAGATTAATCGTGAGAGGCTCTATCACCTCGCCCAACTGACAGGCCTCGATTACGGCCGCCGGTTCAGAACCGTGAGCCGGGTCGACGTCGTGGGCGGCAAATCCGCGCTGGCGCACCTCGATCCGGCGCCGCTTATTGATGAACTCGATTACTATCTGGTTCATCCTGCCCTGCTCGACGGCGCGTTACAGGCGCTGCTCGGCCTCGTGGCAGAGCGCCAGCACCAAGTGGAGGGCGTCAGCTTTCTGCCGTGGCGTTTTGGGCGAGTGCGGTTCCTGGCGCCGCTTGGCCGCGTTCCTGTACGCGCTCAGCTGCATCTCACGCGGATCGGGGTCCGTTCGGTTTCCGCCGATATTGCCCTTTTTGATGGTGCGGGCGAGCTCGTGGCTGAGCTGGTCGACTGTTGGTTCCGTCGCGTCGAGCTAGGTCGCCGCGGGTCGGCGAATGAGCGTACGCTGCGCGTCGATCTGGTCCCAGCCCCGCTTTACGAGCTCGGCGCCCCTTTTTCCGCGGACCGTCATAGTGCCATCTTGTCGCGGTTTGGCGCCCTTCCTCAGCCAAATCGGGCGCGACAGGAACAAGCCCTGTTACTGGATGCGCTGATCGCCTCGATTGCACTTCGATCCATACAAAGGATCGTCGCGCACGGGCGCCCTTTCACGATGGAGGAACTCGCCGAAGCAGGGGTGGTTGCGCCGGTGTCGCGCGGCCTCGCCGAGTGTTTGCTGCGCCTGCTCGAAGGGTATGGGGCTGTTAGCCGGTCTGGATTGAAATGGCGGCTTGAGCCACTCACCGACCTTCCTGATGCCGAGGAAGTTTGGCGCTTGCTCCTCGCAGATGCACCGGACTTGGTGGCGGAACTTGCCTTGATCGCGTCGGCGCTGGAGGCGCTGCCCAGCGTTCTTTCGGGTGGGCTAAGCCAGACCGATGGGCCTCTGCTTCCGATGGTGGAGCATCTGCTTCAGGCTTCGCCGACGAGCGCTGCCAGCGTCAATTCGCTGTGCGATGCATTGCATGAGATTGCATCCGAATGGCCACAGGATCGGCCGTTGCGAATACTCGAGCTGGGCGCTGTCGGCGGCATGGCTACGCGCCGCGTGCTTGAGCGATTGGCGCCTTCCAACGTCAGCTTGACTTATCTAGCGACCAGCCTTGAGCCCGACCAAGCTGCGCGGCTTTCGTTCTTAGCGGAATCGTTCGCCGGGGTCTCTGCGTGCCAATGGTCTCCGCAGGATGGTGTTGAGAGCCTGGATGGAGCCGTCTTTGACGTCATACTGGCAATAAATGCCTGTGCGCGCTTACGGCTCGATACCGCGAGCTTCAGGAGTCTGCGGGATCTCGTCGCACCTGGCGGCGTCTTCATCGCTGTAGAGCCCGAGCCGAATGCGCTTTGGGATCTCGTCTTCGGCCAGGATCCCAGATGGTGGCACTCCGGTGTTGCATCCCCGCTTCGGTCACCTGAAGAATGGCGGGCGGAGCTCGCTGCAGCGGGGTTCCGGGCGACCGATGCGGTTTCCAGCGCCCAGGCGCCGTGGCCCTGCGGAGTCTTTTGGGGCACTGCGCCGCCTCGCGATAACGCCCCCCGTTTGGATCCCGCGGAACGGGGCGCGATTTTGCTTGTAGCCGGCAATTCGGCGTTCGCCAATGCCGTGGAGGACGGCCTGTGCGCGCTTGGATATAGCGTTGCGCTTGCCGACCATTCGGACCCCTCTCCCGCGGGAGACGAGGTGCCGGGGGTCGTAGCCTTTCTGGCGGAGGAGCCTTTCCCCGAGGATCCCGTCGAATGTGCCTCTCAGCAAGCCGCCGTGCTGGCACGAGTAGCGGTGAAAGCCGCGGAACGCCATGCGGTCCTTTGGATCATTACCTGCGATGCGCAGCAAACCACGATGGTTCGGGGATCAGCAGGTCTCGTCGGCGGCGCGCTATGGAGCCTCGGGCGCGTACTCGCTAACGAAATGCCAAGGCTATCGGTTCGCCTCTTAGACTTAGCAGGAGCTACTTCACCAGCCGAGCGTGCACGCCAAGTCGCTGCCGAGCTGGCTGCAGCGCCAGATGGGGAGGAGATTGTCTGGACGCCCCAGGGACGTCATGTGCTTCGTCTGCATCGCGGCCTTCCACCGCGCTGGGCGCGTGAGACGGATGTACTGAAACTGGGGAGTCGCCAACCGGGTGGGCTCGACTCCTTGGGTTGGGAGATCGGTTCCTCCGTCGGACCCGGACCCGACCAAGTGGAAATCGACGTTCATGCCGCGGGCCTCAATTTCCGCGACATGATGTGGGCGATGGGGCTCTTGCCCGAAGAAGCTTTGATCGACGGTTTTGCCGGCCCGACCTTCGGGCTTGAATGCGCGGGCATCGTCCGCTCCGTCGGCTCGGGCGTACAGGGCTTGTCCGTCGGCGATCGGGTAATGGGATTTGCCCCTGCCTCGCTGAGCACGCGCGTCGTGACGATTGCGGATGCGGTAGCTCCGCTTCCGCCGGATACGAGCTTTGCCGCGGCCGCTACAATCCCCGTCACGTTTGTCACCGCTATATACGCCCTGGGTCATTTGGCAAAGCTTGCACCCGGAGAATACGTTCTCATCCATACCGCCGCTGGAGGTGTCGGACTCGCGAGCATACAATACGCTAAGCACCGGGGTGCGGTTGTCATTGCCACCGCCGGATCGGAAGTGAAGCGATCGTTTCTGCGCTTGGCAGGTGCCGATTACGTTTTCGACTCCCGCGACCTCACCTTTTCCAACGCTGTCCGGGAAATCACCAGCGGTCAGGGCGTCGATGTCGTGCTCAACTCGTTGAGCGGCGAGGCTATGGACCGGAGCCTGGAGGTTCTCAAGCCCTTCGGTCGCTTTCTCGAGCTCGGCAAGCGCGATCTTTACCTTAACCGGCGCATCCACCTGAGGCCGCTCCGACAAAACATCTCATATTTCGCAATCGACATTGATCAGCTGCCGGTTCGTAGACCGGATCTAGCCCGAGCTTTGCTGGCTGAGGTTTCCTCGGCTCTGTCCGAAGGGGCGATCCGCCCTCTTGCCCACCGAATTTTCGCTTTCGCCGAGCTCAATGATGCTTTCCGGCTGATGCAGTCGTCGAGCCACATCGGAAAGCTCGTACTCGTCCCCTCGGCAAATTCTGGCGTGCAGTTGCGGGAGCCACCGCCGTTCCAATTGCGCGGCGACGGGACGTATCTCGTCACCGGCGGAATCGAGGGGTTTGGCTTCGAAGCAGCGCGCTGGCTGGTTGCTTGCGGTGCTGGCTCAATTGCTCTTGTGGGCCGTCGGGGACCGGAGACTCCGGGATGTGAAGCCAGAGTCAGAGAGCTCGAGGGCGCAGGTGCAGAGGTACAAGTCTATCGCTGCGATGTCGCCGATCGCGCTGCTTTGGCCAAGGTGCTTGATGTTGTCCGAGCGAGCCAACCACCGCTTCGCGGTGTCGTGCATGCCGCATCGGCGATCGATGATGGACTTGCCGATGCGATCGAAGTGGGTCGCGCGAAATCTGTGTTTCGCCCAAAACTCGGTGGAGCACTCGCCCTCGATGCTCTGACCCGCAACGATCCGATCGAGCTATTCCTATTGTTTTCCTCGGCGACGACCCTGGTTGGTGCCCCGGGACAAGGCGTCTACATCGCAGCCAACGGGGCTCTCGAAGCACTCGCACGACAGCGCCAGGCCCAAGGAAGGCCTGCTTTGGCGGTCGCCTGGGGACCGATCGAAGATGTCGGGTATCTGGCCAAAAGACCCGAGATGCGCGATGCGCTCGCGCGTCGGCTCGGCGCGAAGCCGGTCGCTGCGGCAGAGGCTCTGGCAGGCCTTCCGGCGATGATCGCAAGTCGGCTTCCCATGGTCACGTTCGCCGAAACCAACTGGAACGAAGCCCGCCGTTTTCTCCCCATTCTCGCGGCACCGCTGTTTTTGGAAGTCCGAAGCGGCGCTTCTGCCTCCGCGTCTGACGAATCACTCAGCGACCGGCTCGCCGCATTGGATCCGGAGGCAGCACTGACACTCCTAAAGACAATTGTTGGAGAAGAAGCGGGAGCAATTCTGCGCCTCCCCGCGAGCAGCATCGATCCCCTCCGTCCGTTGTCCGAAATGGGAATGGACTCATTAATGGCGGTCGAGCTTCGCTTGGCGCTTGAGAACCGGCTGAGGGTAGATCTTCCGCTAATGTCGCTCGCGGAAGGGACAAGTGTGGCATCGATCGCGGTACGCCTCGTCGGAGCCGTCGCGACGGGGTCGAACGACGCCGAATTGATAGCACTGGTTGCCCGCCACGAAGGCATCGCTGACTCTGCGATTCTGATGAAAACGGGAAGGGCGGCGCCTTTGGTGATCGAGGCCAAGTCGGTAGCTGCGGAGTAAGGATTGGAGCCGGGGCGCAATCTGTTCGGCTTGTCGCCCCAGGCGAAGGCCCGCCTGATTGAAAGACTTTCCTCGGCGTCGCCCGTGCGATCGGCGCAGCCTACGCGTCAATCCGATCCGGAAATGTGCGATACGGTCGGCGGGCGTCTCGGCGTTTCGGAGCTCGAAGCGTATCGCGAAATCCGGATGATCCGCGAAGCGGCGGAGTTTCTCGGCATCGCCGATCCCTTCTTTCGTGTTCATGAGGGGATCGCCGGCGCTGAGACCGTGATCGAGGGCCGGGCCTACCTCAACTTCGCTTCGTACAACTATATTGGTCTAAACGGCCATCCGGAGATTACAAGCGCAGCAAAAGCCGCGATCGACCGGTACGGGACTTCCGTCTCGGCGAGCCGCCCGGTGTCCGGCGAGCGCCCGCTGCACCGCGAGCTCGAACAGGCTCTCGCCGGTATTCATGGCACCGAAGACAGCGTCGTCATGGTGGGCGGGCATTCGACCAACGTGACGGTCATTGGACATCTGCTCGGCCGGAATGATGTGATCGTCCACGACGCGCTGATCCACAACAGCATCGTTCAGGGTGCGATGCTTTCCGGGGCGCGTCGGGTGCCATTTCCGCATCTCGATCACGCAGCCGCCGACCGGCTGCTCGCGGAAACGCGTCCTCGCGGCGGACGTGCGCTCCTCGTCATCGAGGGGCATTACAGCATGGATGGCGACGTTCCGGATCTACCGGCCTTCATCGCTGCGGCCAGGCGCCATCGCGCGTGGCTGATGGTCGACGAAGCACATGCGCTGGGCGTTCTGGGGCCGCGCGGCTTCGGCACCGCCGACCGGTTCGGCGTCGATCCGACCGATGTTGACATCTGGATGGGAACCCTCAGCAAGACCCTCGTTTCCTGCGGCGGCTATATCGCCGGGAGGAAAGAGCTCATCGATTATCTGAAGCTAGTCGCTCCGGGCTTTGTGTTTTCGGTCGGTATGGCGCCGCCGGCTGCTGCTGCTGCGCTCGCAGCTCTGGAGATGCTGAGACGGGAGCCGGAGCGAGTGCGTCGGCTCAATGAACGGGCGGCACTCTTTCTCCAGCTCGCGCGGGAGGGGGGTCTCGATGTCGGCGGATCGATCGGCGCCTCGATCATACCGGTGATCACCGGGAGCTCGATCCGCGCCGGACGTTTGGCGCAGGCGATGTTCCGGCGCGCCGTCAATGTGCAGCCGATCCTCTATCCGGCGGTGCCCGAGCGAGCGGCCCGGTTGAGGTTCTTTGTGACTGCTGCCCACAGCGAGGAACACATCCGCGATACTGTCGCCATCCTACTGGAGGAAAGCCGCCAAGTGGCCTCGGAGCCGAGTGACTTGGCCGCTGTCGCTCGGCATCTCGGGAAGCTGGCGCTCTCGTCGCGCTAAAAGCGGCTGACCTTAGACGGGGCGGGTGCCCTTGAGCTGCGTGCGGTGCATCAGGCGGCGGGTCGCAGGATCAAAAGCATCGCGGCGATGCATCGCGCAACGGTTGTCCCACCAGACCAGATCGCCGATGCGCCAATCCTGACGCCAAGTGAATTTCTCCTGCGTTGCATGCGCCCAAAGAAGATCTAGCAGGCGCTCGCTCTCCTCGACCGGAAGGCCGACGATGTAGGAGTTGATCCGCCGTCCGAGGAATAGCGCTTTTCGCCCGGTTTCAGGGTGGGTACGAACGAGTGGTTGGCGCGCGCCGGGCACTTTGGTCAGATCGGAGACCGTCTCGAAGCCCTTATGCGCTTTCCCGCCGCTAGAATGGGTCGCGGCATGGATCACCCTCATCCCGGCGATGCGGTCTTTGATATCGTCGGGCAATGTCTCATAGGCCGAATACATATTGAGGAAGTAGGTGGCGCCGCCTTCCGGCGGAATTTCGAGCGACCGCAACAGGCTCGCCGCCGGGGGCACCTCCACAAACGAGCTGTCGGTGTGCCAGAACGCCTCGTCATAGCCGAGGCCGCCGATTGCCTTTCCATCCTCGACGATGTTGGAGATGACCGCAATCTCGGGCGGGATCTCACGGCGGCGACCTTCGTTCTCGGTCTTTACTCCATATTGCATGTCGATAAGCGCCGCCGGCGCGAATTCGAGCTCGCCGAACTGGCGGGTGAACGCCATGTGCTGCTCATCGCTCATTGGCTGCTCACGAAAGCGCAGAACGAGATGATTGAGCCAGGCGCCCCGGATCGCGTCTCGCTCGAAGGGGGTCAGCGGATGACGGATATCGACGCCACGCACATCGGCGCCGAGCCCGGCCTCAAACGGTAATATCGCGATGGTCATGAGCTACTCCGCCGCCTCACGGGCCTCCACGCCGTAATCATTGATCGACACCCGCCAGTGAATGCGGTCTTCCTCGGGCGGATAATCGCCAGCCGCCTTGTGATACGAGCAGCGGTTGTCCCAGATGACGATGTCGCCCTTGCGCCACACATGGTGGTACTCGGCATCGGGGGTGATCATCCGTTCCTTCAACTCCGCGACCAGCTCGTCCCCCTCACGGTCCTCGAGCCCGACGAAGCCGACAATCTTGCCGGGGTCGAAATAGAGCGATTTGCGCCCGGTTTCCGGATGGGTGCGAACGATCGGGTGGTACGCCGGGGTCCAGTCCTGGTCCTCGAGGTTCAGCAGCTTTGCCTTGCCGCGGCGCCCGCCATAAGAGAAGGCGCCAATCACCCCGTCGAGCCGATCCTTGAGCCGCTGCGGCAGTGCGTCATAAGCCGCATAGCCGTTGGCGAATAGCGTATTGCCCCCGCGGCTCGGCACTGCCAGCGCGTAGAGCTGGGTCGCCTTGAACGGCGCCTGATTGTAGGCCCCGTCGGTGTGCCAACCCTCGGCGCCGCGGCGATAGATCTCGTCCCGCAGCTTGCCGTCGGCATCGAACTTGTCGATCCCGAGCATCGTGATCTCGGGATAGTTGGAGTTCCGCGTTGACTTCGACGGATGCGGCACGATCGGCCCGAAGCGACGGCTGTAGCGCAGAAAATCTGCGATCGTCAGATCCTGATCGCGCACGACCATGACGTTGTAGTCGAGCCAGGCCTGATAGATAGGAGCAAAGCTCTGGTCGTCGAGGGTTTTGACGTCTACGCCGGTGACCTCGGCGCCAATCTGCTGACCCATGCGGCGGATTTCGACCATCGGGCGCTCCTGTTATCCCAGTCCCAGAATGCTCCGCCTACCCTTTGCGCCATGTCAAACCGAGAATTGCGATGGTTGCCATGCGCCTCACCCGCTAATCTCGCAGCGAGCATTAGGGAGGATGCGATGAAGCTAGTGCTTTTTCAGACTTCCGAGAGCAGCGAGCCTTCGCCCGGGCTGCTGACCGACCGCGGCGTCGTCAGCATCGCCGGCATAGTCGAGCGGCGCCACACACCGCAATTGACGATGCAAGGGATGATCGACTCGTTCGATAAGCTGCGGCCGGCGCTCGAACGGCAGGTGGCGGAAGGGGAAGCCCAGCCGCTGAGCTCGGTTCGCCTTCGTGCCCCGTTGCCGCGTCCGGGCAAGATCCTCTGCTGCATCGCCAATTACTGGGAGCATGCGCAACGCGAGGCGCGCCCGCTCAACATGTTCCTGAAGAACCCCGAGGCGGTGGTCGGGCCGGGTGACACGATCGTCTTACCCGAGTTCACCGAGCCGTGGATCTTTATGCACGAAGCCGAGCTGGCGCTCATCGTCAAGGGTCCGGCCAAGAAAGTCAGCCAGGCAAATTGGCAGAGTGCCACGTTCGGCTATACCTGCCTGATCGACGTTTCGGCGCGCGGCGAGGGGAGGCGCACTTGGAAGGCCGGCAGTTGGCTCGGCAAGTCGTTCGACACCTTCGCGCCGATCGGCCCGTGCATCGCGACCGCCGACGAGATCCCCGAGCCCAACGATCTGGTCGTGCGGTTCTGGAACGACGGCCAGCTCCGCCACAACTACAACACAGATGACATGGAGCACCGTGTGCCCGCGCTGATCGAGTTCGCCTCGACGATCATGACACTAAACACCGGCGACCTGATCGCCTGCGGCACCAATCACGAAGGGCTAGGCGCACTTCAGGATGGCGAGACTGTGGAAATCGAGATCGAGCGGATCGGCCGCATGTCGCTGAAGGTCGCCGACCCGTTGAAGCGCAGCTGGGAGCGCGGGATCTATATGGGTGCCGACTCGACCAATCCGGAGGCGATCAAGCGCCACCGGCCACAACACTCGGATTGAGCGGCGATCGTCATCAAACACTCGCTAGTGTACAAATCCAAACAGACGATTCACTCAATAGTCGTGGCCGGTTTGGCCCGTGGGCCTTCAGCCCACGGACGAGTTCCGTGGGCATTTACGAGCCGCGGCACACACCTTGCCGGTTTCCGTGGATGCCCGCCACAAGGCCGGGCAAGACGATTAGGCTGAGATTGAATCATCTGAATGCAATTGAGCACTAGTCTTTGATCTTCGAGCGGCGACACGCTGGTTAGCCCCTCACAAAGACGGTATCGCCTTCCACGCGGACTTCGTAGACTGAGATTGGCGTCGAGACCGGTCCGTTCACCAGCTCACCGGTGCGCACGTCGAACTGCGCGAAATGCAGTGGGCACTCGATCAAGTATCCGTCGAGCTTACCCCGGGAAAGCGGCGCGCTCTTATGACCGCAGACGTCGCGGAGTGCATAGAATTCGCCTTCGACATTGGCCAAAACTAGACGTTCGCGATTGGCTGCGACCCATTTCATTTGGCCCGCCGGCAAATCGCTCACTTTGGCGACCGGGACAAACCCATCGGGCATATCATTCACCGCCGGGGGTTCCCTCTCCCCGCATTGCGGGGAGAGGGTCAGGGTGAGAGGTTGTTTTGCTAATTCGGCCTGAACCCGAACAACTTTGCGGCGTTGTCCGCCGTGATCTTGCGCCGGTCGTCTTCGGGGACGCCGTCGAAGATCCGGTCGAGGAACTGTTTCGACTGCGGCCAAGTCGATTCGGAATGTGGGAAGTCGCTGCCCCACAGCATATTGTCGACACCGATGACGTCGCGGATCTTCACGCCGAGATCGTCTTCCATGAATTCGACGAACATGTTGCGCCGCCAGTATTCGCTCGGCAGCATGCCTTCGCGCGACTTCCAGCCTTTGGTAAAGACCGGCCGCTCGCGATATGTGAAATCCATCTGCTGCAGCCAGTGTGGGATCCACATCGTCTCGTGCTCGACCGAGCCGACCTTGAGCCGCGGGTAGCGGTCGAATACGCCGGCAAACAGCATCGCGCCCAGCGAGTAACGCACCCAATAATCGGTCGTCGAGCGACCGGCGCCGGTCATATCCTCAGAGTTGACGGTAAACTCGTTGCCTGGAACACCGGCTCGCGGAGTCCCGATATGCAGCAATAGCGGTACGTCGAGATCCTGCGCGGTCCACCACAGGCGCTCGTAGATTGGGTGGCGATAGGGCTTGTCAGGCAGCGGCGAGACCGGAATGAAGGCGCCCACCAGCCCCAGCTTCTTGCTGCGCTCGAGCTCCTGGCAGGCCTCGTCGACATCGTCGACATTGAGCATCGCGATGCCCTTCAGGCGCTCGGGGTAGGGCTTGCAGAAATCGGTAATCCAGTCGTTGTAGACACGGCAGACCTCGGTCAAGAGCTCGCTGTCGGGCACGCGGTACCAGAAGAGGCCCTGGCTCGGCTGCAGGCAGGAGCCCCACACGCCGTCCTCTTCGTTCTCGGTGATCATCGAATGCGGGTCGTAGGCACCCTTGCGCACATCCTCCCAGACGCCGAGGAAGTCGATTTGCGACGGGTCTTCGAAACGCTGGCCGGCCTGCATAACCGCACCAAGGGTGCCGACCTGCATGCCGCCGAGCATCCAGGCGTCGTATTCGCGGCCGGCCGGTGTCTTGCGCCGCTCGATGCGCGGTGCGCGATCACGGAATTTAGGCTCGATCCGGGCCGTATACATGTCCGGTGGCTCGACGATATGCGAATCCGCCGAGATCACTTTGAACGCAGCCATTTTCTGATTACCTCCGTTCCTGCCGATGGGTTTCACCCGCCCCGCAAAAACAGCTTGGGACCGGCCCTCTTGTCAATGCAAACGGTATGCCGCCGATCTCCCTCGCCCCGCTTGGCGGGGAGAGGGTCGGGGTGAGGGGCCTTCGGCTAGTTCGGCCTGAACCCGAACATCTTCGCGGCGTTGTCGGCGGTGATCTTGCGCCGGTCTTCTTCGGGGACACCGGCGAAGATGCGGTCGAGGAACTGCTTCGACTGCGGCCAGGTCGATTCGGCATGCGGGAAGTCGCTGCCCCACAACATGTTCTCAACCCCGATATGCTTGCGCATTTCGACGCCGAGATCATCCTCCATGAACTCGACGAACATATTGCGCCGCCAGTAATCGCTCGGCAGCATGCCCTGGCGCGACTTCCAGCCCTTGGTGAAGACCGGCCGTTCGCGATAGGTGAAGTCCATCTGCTTCAGCCAATGGGGAATCCACGCCGTCTCGTGCTCGACCGAGCCGACCTTGAGGCGCGGATAACGGTCGAAGACGCCGGCGAACAGCATTGCCGACAGCGAGTATCTGACCCAGTGGTCGGTGGTCGAGCGGCCGGCCCCGGTCAGCTCACCGACGTTTATCGTGAACTCGCAACCGGGAACCCCGGCGCGATTGGTCGCGATATGCATCAGGAGCGGCATCTCTGCGTCTTGCGCGGTCCACCACAGACGCTCGTAGACGGGATGCCGATAGGGCCGGTCCGGTAGCGGAGATACGGGGATGAACACGCCCACCAGCCCCAGCTTTTTGCACCGTTCGAGCTCCTGGCAGGCCTCGTCGACATCGTCGACGTTGAGCATGCCGATCCCCTTGAGGCGCTCGGGATAGGGTTTGCAGAAATCGGTGATCCAGTCGTTGTAGGCGCTGCAGATGGCCGACAGCAATTCGCTGTCCGGCAGGCGATACCAGAAGAGGCCTTGGCTCGGCTGGAGGCACGACCCCCAGACACCGTCTTCCTCGTTCTCCTTGATCATTGCGTGCGGATCGTAGCCGCCCTTTCGCACATCCTCCCAGATCCCGAGAAAATCGATCTGCGAGGGGTCTTCGAAACGCTGCCCGGCCTGCATGACGGCACCCAAAGTGCCGACCTGCATGTCGTTGATAACCCAGGCGTCGTATTCTCTGCCGGTCGGCGTTTTTCGGCGCTCCATCTTGGGCGCGCGGTCGCGGAACTTAGGCGCGATGCGGCCCGCATACATGTCCGGCGGCTCAACGATGTGCGAGTCCGCCGAGATCAGCTTGTACTCCGCCATCACAAATCTCCTCCCTTCCTACCAGCAGGCTGATGCCCAGCTCGGTGGAAACCGTATGGCGCTCCGGAAGAACAAGTCAAGGGAGCGAGCGGGCGGCAGACGGCCCGATACTTAGCGCTGCGGATGCGAGGTGCGCGGTTTCCGTCGTCTCCTCTGCGGCACTTGTGCGGTTCCCGCGGATTGACCAAAATCCGACCATCGAACGGGAGGTGGCCATGCGCCGAGTTGGACCGAATTCCTTTACCGAAATCTACTTTGCCGGCTGCAATCCGAGCTTTGTAGAGACCAGCGACGGCTATGTCATGATCGACTCGCCGCAGCAGCCGATCGACGCGGTGCGCTGGCGCGAGCGTATGGAAGACAAGGCGCCGATCCGCTATCTGATCAATACCGAGCCGCATGGCGATCACATTTCGGGCAACGCCTATTTCCCCAATGTGAAGGTCGTCGGGCAGGTCAAGCTTCAGGAATGCTTCGAGCGCTATCTCTACGCGTTTGGCTCGCTCGAGGAAAAACGCGAGCGCTTCAAGGAGAGCGATCCCGACAGTGTGTGGCTGGTCGGCCACCCGGATTACCCGGCGGCCAATCCGCCGACCCTGACCTTTACCGATACGCTGACCCTCAATGTCGGCAACCACACCTTCGACATCATCCATATGCCCGGCCACACCGCGCCGCAGACCTCGGTCCTGGTGCCTGAAGAAGGGGTCGTGTTCACCGGCGACAATGTCTTTCACAAATGCCGCAGCTGGCTCCAGGAATGCGATCCTTGGGAGTGGCTGACAGCGCTGAAGAGTATCGAAGCGCTCGATGTGGAGACGATCATACCGGGACATGGCGAACCCTGCAGCAAGGCCTATCTTAAAGAGCAAGGCCAAATCGTTGAAAATTGGGTCGGCTATATCGAGCGATTTGTCGATCGCGGCCTTACCCCCGACGAAATCCTGAAAGAGCCGCTCGAAGTAACTAGCCAGGATCCCTATCCGATCGGTCAGCGCCTCTTCATCCATAATGAGCGGCTGACGGGGATGATTGTCCGCAACCTCCACCAGCGTATCTTGGAGAAGAAGCAGCAGACCATCACCGGCTAAGGCTAAGGCGAGGCTCACCATGGCGGATCAAAGATGGACGATGCGCGGCGAATACATCGAAAGCTGCAACTGCGACTACCTCTGTCCGTGCATCTACACGAACCCGCAAGCTCCCGTGACTTACGACCATTGCGTCGCGGGATTGGTGTTCCGGATCGATGAAGGGAGCTGGGGCAGCACCGGGCTTGACGGGCTGAAATTTGCGCTGGTGATCCGATCCGGCAAGGTCATGGCGGACGGCAATTGGATTTTCGCCGGCGTCGTCGACGAGAGAGCAGACCCCGCACAGCGTCAGGCGCTCGCCGCAATCGTCGGCGGCGAAGCGGGCGGCCCACCCGCCTTTATCCGCGAAAATCTGGTGAGTGATTTTCGCGGCGTCGAATTCAAGCCGATCGAATTCACCGTGGATGGTCTAAAGCGCTCGACTGTGATTCCCGATGTTCTTTCCTTCGAGATCGAAGGCGTCGCGTCGCGAAACCGTAGCGGGGAACCCTTTTACATCGACAACACCGCGCACCCCGCAGGCCGACGCCTAGCGCTGGCGCGCGCCAAGCAAATCCATGTGCACGGTTTTGGCCTTGACCTCGATCTCGTGGGGAAGGGCAATAACGGCCATTTCGCGCCCTTCGCCTGGGCAGGCTAGCCGGACCTTCGGGGCAGCGAGCGGCGTTCCACCTGGAAGGTCGGCTGCCGTCTTGGCTTCGGGCGTGGGCTGAAGTCGCCAGCCGCTTCCTCGTTGTCGTTCTCGACTCGCGCTGCCAACCGAAGCGATGGACGTCGAGATCCAAGAGCCGGCCGCGACGGTTTCTTTGCTGCAGCCGGGCGCTCGCTGATCCGCACGTCGAGGTTGTAGCCGTCGAGCGCCATGCCGTTCATCGACTCGACGGCGCGCTTTGCGGCGCGCTCCGTCGCGATGTCGACAAAGCCATAGCGCAGCTTTTTTCCGGTCGCCGGATCACGGGCTACCGAAGCACTCAGCACGATCCCGAAAGAATCGAAGGCTTCCGCCAATTGGTCGTCGGGGAATTCCGGCGGCAAATTGGCAACAAAAACATTGCCCCGGAAATGCTGTGATCTCATCGGCTGTGCCTTCCCTGGCCCGCTTTTCCCATTGCAAACGCCGGGAGGGTGAATTCGGTCGCATGATTTCCGGAATGTAGACTTTGCACTGCTGGTTTGCAGGATTGAGCGAGTGGCTAATCGCCGCGGCATCTAAAGAGGCATGCTTTGAACGCAACATCGGAGGTCATCATGATCCCGCGTGAACGCTGCGCCTATTCCGCGATCGTCGATCGGCCGCCACTCATCTTGCCGGATCGCGCTAGGGTTGTAGTGTGGAGCATTGTCAACCTCGAGTTCTGGGACATATCGCGGCCGATGGCGCGCCAGGTATTGCCGGCGCCGACCGGGCAGGTGTTGCTGCCGGATGTGCCGAACTGGTCGTGGCACGAATACGGGATGCGGGTCGGCGTATGGCGGTTCTTCGAGCTATTCGCCCGGCTCGAGATCCGCCCGACCCTGTCGATCAATGGCCGGGTGTGTGAAGAGTACGAGCGCGTCGCACGGGCGGCGCGAGATGCTGGCTGGGAGTTCATGGGTCACGCTTGGGAGCAGATGCCGATCCACCGGGTCGAGGATCAGGCCGGAATGATCGCCAAATCACTCGATGCCCTCGAGCGGTTTGCGGGTGCCCGGCCGGTCGGCTGGCTTGGCCCGGGACTGACGGAAACCGAGGAGACGCCCGACCTGCTCGCCGCGGCGGGGATCAAATATATCGGCGACTGGGTCTACGACGACGAACCGGCGGAAATTCGCACCGCACATGGGCCGCTCGTCACCCTGCCTTATACGGTCGAGCTCAACGACATTCCGATGATGCTCGTGCAGCATCACGAGTCGGCTTATTTCACGCAGCGCTGCATCGACAGCTTCGAGCGACTCTATCGCGAAGGCGCCGAGCGCGCAAAGATCATGGCGATCGCGATACATCCGTATATCAGCGGGCAACCGCATCGGATCAAATACCTCGAAGCAGTCTACGATCACATCAATCGCTATGCCGGCGTCTTGCACTGGAATGGGGTCGAGATCCTGGACTGGTACAAGTCAGCGCAGGGAAGGGGTTGACCATGGCAGAACGCATCACGTTGCCGTCGGAGCGGCTCGATTATTCCGCCATCGGCCAGCGGCCAAAGCTCGCGCTACCTGATGGCGCGAGGCTGGTGGTCTGGGTGATCGTTAATGTCGAGGAGTGGGACCCCACCCAGCCCATGCCCCGGACGGTGCTGACGCCGCCCGCGGGCGGTTCACCGATGCCGGACATCCCGAACTGGGCCTGGCACGAATACGGCAATCGCGTCGGTTTCTGGCGGATGCTCGAGGTCCTCGACCGGCACAAGATCCGCGCCGTGCTCGCCGTCAATGGCTCAGCGATCGCGCGTTATGAGCCGATCGCAAGGGCCGCTCTCGATCGCGGCTGGGAGTTCATCGGGCACGGCTTCACCCAGAGAAACATGCAGACAGTCGCCGACGAACGCGACGACATCCGCAAGACCGCCGGGGCAATCCGCGCCTTCACCGGCAGGAGTCCGCGCGGCTGGCTCGGCCCCGGCCTGACCGAGACCTGGGAGACCCCGGACCTGCTAGTCGAAGAAGGTTACGATTATGTTTGCGACTGGGTGCTTGACGACGAGCCGGTCTTGCTCAAGACACGTGACAAGAAGATCGTCGCCATCCCCTACACGCAAGAGTGCAACGATGTGGCGATGATGCTGATCCAGCATCACAAGGCGAGCGAATATTACGACCGGGCTGTCGATCAGTTCGAGCAGCTCTATGACGACGCGGCCGGGTCGGCACGGATCATGGCTCTAGTGGTGCACCCCTACATCATGGGCGCGCCGCACCGCCTGAAATATTTCCGCAACGCCTTGACCCGCATCCGCGAGTACCCCGACGTCCTGTTCTGGACCGGCGAAGAAATCCTCGACTGGTACCTGGCACAATCCTAATCGCCGCGCCTCGCCTGCGGGGCACGGGGAGAAGACGGCGTCTATCATTGATCTCGTGGGCCCGCAACTCGGTGCCTAAGCTGTCGCCGCGCCGTCGACCGGCAACGCGGCGCCGGAGACGAACGAAGCTTCGTCGGAGATCAGGAACAAGGCGGCATTCGCGATCTCCTCGGGTTTCCCGGTACGGCCCATCGGGTTCTGGCGGCCGCGCTGTACGACGAGCGCTTCCTTGTCCTGGCCCGCAGTGCGCTGTTGGTCCGGCCGCGCGACAAAAACTCGCAACATCGGCGTGTCGATCGGGCCGGGACAGATCGCATTGACCCGGATCTTTTCCGGCGCCAGGCGCTTCGCGAGCGAGCGGACAAAACCGACGACCCCGAATTTGACCATCGAATAGACCGGGCTGAAGGCCGAGCCCTGAATGCCCGAGGTCGAGGCGGTGTAGAGCAGGCTGCCGCCGCCGCGCGCCCGGATCTCGGGGATCGCCGCTTCGGTTGTCACCAGGATAGTGCGCAGGTTGAGGTCGATCGCGATCTCGAAATCCGTCATCTCGATGCCCTCGATCGAAGCAGGGCCGGGATGGCCGACATGGTCCCATACGAAATCGAGGCCGCCGAAGGCGTTGGCGGTGCGCCGCACGATGCTGCGCGCGAAATCGTCCTGGCGCAGATCGCCGACGAGCCCGAGCGCCCGGCCGCCCGCTGCGGTGATCTCGCCGACCACCGCGTCGACCCCCGCCTGATCGATGTCGGCCACCCCAACCGCCGCTCCTTCGCGGGCAAACCGCATCGCTCCGGCACGACCCATCCCCGAGGCTGCCGCCGTGACAATTCCGACTTTACCTTCGAGCCGCATCTTTCCTCTCCTCTAGGCCGCGATCTCTTTGGTGTGGTAGAGCGCGTCCAATGCGCCGCCATACGCGTCGCGGATCGCGTGGCGCTTGAGCTTCAGGGTCGGCGTCATCTGGCCGTTGGCGATGGTAAAGGGCTCCGGCGCGAGAACAAAACGGCGAACGCGCTCGCTCGGCCCGAGGGTTTGGTTGACCCGGGCAACGGCGGCGCCGATCAACTTGCTAAAGCCGGGATCGGCGGAGAGTGCAGCCAGATCGGCGTTGGTGTCGTGCTCCGTGGCAAAAGCGGTCGCAAAGTCGGAATCTGGAACAACCAGGGCCACCAGATAGGGGCGGCGGTCGCCAAAGACCATCGCTTGGGCGATCTCTGGCTGCAGTGTCAGATAGCCTTCAATGCGCGCCGGCGAGATCATCTCGCCACCGGAATTCTTAATGAAGTCGCGTTTGCGATCGGTAATTCGCAGATAGCCATCACTGTCGATAACCCCGACATCGCCGGTATGCAGCCACCCGTCTTTGACAGCCTGTGCCGTCGCTTCGGGATCGTTCCAATAGCCCCTCATTACATTGTCGCCGGCGACCAGGATTTCGCCGTCCTCGGCGATGCGCACCTCAACCCCGTCAAGCGGCGGTCCGACGGTGTCGATCTTGATGCGCCCAGGCGTATTACACGTGATGACTGGGCCAGCTTCGGTTTGTCCGTAGCCTTGCAGCAGAGTGACACCGAGCGCCAAAAAGTATCTCCCGATTTCGGGATTTAAAGCCGCGCCGCCCGAGACCATTGCCTTGAGCCGACCGCCGAGCCGCTGACGCATTTTGGCGCGCACGACGCGTTCGAGAACCGGATCGAGAAGGCGCTCTGCGAGGCTCGGAGTTTGCGACATCAACCGCTTGCGGCCGACCGTCAAAGCTCGTTCGAATACCTTTTGCGACATACCCCCCTTGCGCTCGACCGCAAGCCTGATCCGCTGATGCAATGTTTCATAGAGCCTCGGGACGGCGGTCATGATCGTCGGGCGTGCTTCGAGCATGTTGGCGGCGAGCGTCTCGGCGCCCTCGGCAAAGTAGATCTGCGCGCCGATCGAGATCGGGAACATCTCGCCGGCGGTATGCTCGTAGGAGTGTGACAAAGGCAAAAAGCTCAGAAATACGTCGTCGCCGAGCCCCAGCAGCTCGAGCACACGATGGGCGCCGCGGCAGTTCGCCATGATGTTGCGGTGGGTCGTCATGACCCCCTTTGGGGTGCCGCCGGTCCCGGAGGTATAGATCAGGCACGCGATATCGTCGGGCTCGATCGTCGCAACAAGCGCATCGGTGTCATCCGCCGCCTCGCCGCCGCGGCTCAGCACGTCTTCCCAGGACAGGAGATCGACGGCACTCGCTTGGCCTGCCGCCGGCTCCATCGCGATGACCGTATGTACCGTGTCGACTTGGTTTGCTGCCGCAAGCACCCGAGCCGACAATGGTGACTTCGAGACGATGACCGCGCGCGCGCCGCTATTCGCGAAAACATGCCGATGATCTTCGACGGTATGGGTGACATAGGCCGGCACGGTGATCGCCCCGGCGCTCATAATCGCCAGGTCGGCAATGATCCATTCCGGCCGATTTTCGGAAACCAGCCCGATGCGCTCGCCGCGATTGATGCCCAACAATCTAAGGCCGAGCGAGAGTCGCCGGACGTCCCGCGCCGCTTCCATCCAGCTGATTGGCCGGTATCGTCCATCTCCTTTCGACCAGAGGAACGGTTTGTCTCCGAGCCGGCTCGCCTGTTCGAGGAACATCGCCGGCAGGCTGCGGCAGTTGTCGTAATCCATTATTCCCCCCGCCTCTGTGTGATCTTTCTAAGGCTTTCCGGCACCCGGCGGAATAGGCGTGGAGCCAGATCCGTGCTCGACGGCGCGCCCGGCATGCCGCATGATCATCGGGCTCCTCAGGTTGTCGTTGATGGACCGAAGCAACGCGAACGTTCTTGCTGCCTCGCTCGGCAAGCCGAAGTTGAGCGGCGTCATGTCTGCTTTGTTTGTCGCCCTGAGCGTACCCATACTCATCTTCATTTTGCTGTTTAGCTATTATGAGAACTCTGCTGAAATTGCCTCTATCCTCGACCAGGAAATTGCCAAGACCCGGCAACTCAGTGTCGATGACGCGGAAGACTTCATAAACCCTATCGCGAATACGCTCCGTCTAATCGCTGGGATGGCGGCAGCCGATCCCGCGTTGTTTAGAACGGAGGAGAGTCGCGAACTACTTTATCGCGCGGTGACCTCCTCCGAGCAGATCGATGCGGTCTACGCGAGTTTCGAAGATGGTTACCACCGCGTCGTTACCCGGATCGATGACGATCGCCGGCGATCGGATCCGCAAATACCCGCGGCGGCGAATTGGCATTCAAGCTACATCGATGCTGTTTCTGCTGGCGAGAACCGGCGGCGGCATCGCACGTTTTTCAACACGTGGCCTAATGTTGTTGATGAATATTCCGTCGCGACAACATTCGACGAGCGAAGCTTGCCCGAATACCAGGCGGCAAAAAAGACCGGGTCGCTCGCTTATGCCGGCCCTAGGATCAACCCGGATACCGGGTATCCCGTGATATCTCTAATGTTTCCGATCATCCGCGGCGGCGAATTTATTGGCGGCATTGGGGCCAATGTCACATTAGATCTCCTGTCACGCTTTCTCGAACGTCACCGGGTCAGTCTCAATAGCATCACGGTCATAGCCGATCTCACGGATGGGCAAATTATCGCTTATCCCGAAAAGCGAAAGGAGGTCCGGACAGTCCACGACCATCTCATTGTCGCGACATTGAGTACTATATCCGATATGACGTTACGCGCTGCATATCGCCAATATCTTCAAACAAAAACGGACAGTTTTATGTTTAAATCGCCCGAGGGGGACCGCGAATACAGCGCCTCGTTCACGAATTTCCCCAAAAGCTTCAGTCTTCCGTGGCAAGTGATTATTCTGACCCCAACCAAGGACTTCATTGGGAGCTTGATCACGGCCAACCGTCAAATGATTGCATTAATCGTTGGGTTGATTGCCGTCGAGCTTCTGGTGATCCGGATCTTAGCCACGCGGTTGTCACGGCCGATTGAAAGTATTTCGGCCCAGTTACGATCGATTGAGAGCTGGTCTTTCCCAGATCTCGCCCCGGAGGAGTCCAAGATCAGAGAAATCGCCCAACTGCAATCTGCGACCTCACTGTTGCGCCGTTCCCTGCAATCGTTTTCGTCCTTTGTGCCCCTGGACATCGTGCGGCAGCTGATTGCCTCCGGCGCCCCACTGACTTTGGGTGCAGAGGAACGTTTCCTGACGGTGTTCTTCTCGGATCTGGAGGATTTCTCCACCCACGCGGAGCAACTGCCGCCGAAACAGCTCCTAGATCGGATGTCGACCTATTTCAAAGAGGTATCCGGTGCGATCTCACAGGAGCACGGAACCGTCGACAAGTTCATCGGCGACGGCGTCATGGCGTTCTGGGGCGCGCCCGATCATCGTTCCGATCACGTATTGCGTGCCTGTGCCGGCGCATTGCGGGCGGCCCATCGAATGGAAGCCATCAGCGACATCTGGATCGAGGAAGGCCAAGAACGAATGCGAATCCGCATCGGGCTCCACTGCGCGAACGTATTGGTTGGCAATTTCGGTTCATCAGAGCGCCTGAGCTATACGGTAATGGGTGATGGCGTCAATGTCGCCTCCCGCCTCGAGGGCATGAACAAGGTGTTCGGCACCACGATTTGCGTAAGCGACAAATTGGTCGATGCTATCGGAAGGGAGATCATCTGTAGACCTTTACGAACAATAAGGGTCAAAGGACGCGAGGGAGCGTTCATGATCTACGAATTGCTCGGACTCAGGGGCAGCGATGATCCGGAATTGCGGGGCCGCAAGGAGGCTCATCGATTGAGCGAGATGACGTGGGAAGCCTCCGGCTATTTCGAGGGAGGCGAGTACGGTGACGCTGCTCGTTGCTACCGCAAAATATTGGAGATGTTTCCCGGCGACCCGGTCGCAATATCCATGCTTGGCGCATGTGGGCGGACCGACTGGCAGAAGACGGCGAGCCGGCTGACGGGAGCAAGCTAAGGTTAATTGTGCCGTTTTCTTACCCCCGCGGGCTGTAAGATCTGCATGGCGGTCGCGCTTGGAAGCTTCAGGCTGGGGCCCATATGGACGAGAGACACTGAGTTGGGGACATGACGATGCGAATGCAGGCCGTGGCGAAATTGCCGGAAGGACAGGGGAGAGAAGCGGCCGGCGCGTTGCCGGAATGGGATTTGTCCGATCTCTATCCCGGTCCCGACAGCGAGGCGCTCGCCCGCGACCTCGCCCAACTCGCCGCCGATGCAGACGCTTTCCGTCAGCGCTATCAGGGACGCTTGGCAGAGCTGTCAGGCGCGGCACTCCGTGGAGCGATAGAGACCTACGAGCGGCTACAGGAAAATATCGGCCGCATCATGAGCTACGCTTCATTGCTACACGCCGGAAATCTCGCGGATTCTGAAATCGGGCGCTTTTACCAGACGATGCAGGAGCGGACAAACACGGTCTCTACGACCTTGTTGTTCTTCACTCTAGAGCTCAATCGACTGGAAGACGCCGACCTCGAGGCGCAGCTCGAGGATCCAGCGCTTGCCCATTATCGCCCATGGCTACGCGACACCCGGGCGTTTCGTCCCCACCAGTTGAGCGACGAAATCGAGAAGCTGCTTCACGAGAAATATGTCGCCGGTCGTGCCGCGTGGGTGCGGCTGTTCGACGAGACGATCGCCGATCTGCGGTTCCCGTTTCGCGGCAAGGAACTGACCGAATCCGAGGCCCTCGATCTCTTGTCCGACGGCGATCCGGACGTCCGGCACGAGGCCGCGGTTAGCATCGGCGAGGTACTGGGGAAAAATACCCGAACCTTCGCGTTGATCACTAATACGCTCGCCAAGGATAAGGAGATCGAGGATCGCTGGCGCCACTTTCCCCGCCCGATCTCCTCGCGAAACCTGGCGAATTTTGTCGAAGACGAGGTCGTCGACGCGCTGATCGCAGCGATACGCACCAGCTACCCGCGGCTATCGCACCGGTACTACAAGTTGAAAGCTGCTTGGTTCGGGCTCGAAGAGCTGGCCTTTTGGGACCGCAACGCACCTCTTCCCGAGCAGGAGAAGCGGACGATCTCCTGGTCCGAGGCGAAGGAAACCGTGCTCTCTGCCTATAGCGCCTTCTCGCTCGAGATGGCCGCGGTCGGCGGGCGCTTCTTCACTGGGCAGTGGATCGATGCACCCGTGCGGCCCGGCAAGGCGTCAGGTGCTTTTGCGCATCCGACGGTGCCGAGCGCGCACCCCTATCTGCTGCTGAATTACCAGGGCAAGGTGCGCGATGTGATGACCCTGGCGCATGAGCTCGGCCACGGCGTCCACCAGCTGCTCGCCAATCGGCAAGGGTACCTAATGGCCGACACACCGCTGACCCTTGCGGAAACCGCCTCGGTGTTTGGCGAGATGCTGACTTTCCGCGCACTGCTGGCCCGCGAAACAGACCCGCAGCGGCGCAAGATTATGCTGGCTGCCAAGGTCGAGGACATGCTGAACACGGCGGTCCGGCAGATCGCGTTCGTCACCTTCGAGCAGAGAGTGCACGACGAGCGACGTGAGGCCGAGCTGACGCCGGACCGGCTCGCCGAGATTTGGCTCGACGTCCAGCGCGAAAGCCTCGGCCCGGGGCTGCGTCTCGACGGCCTCTATCGCCATTACTGGTGTTATATTCCGCATTTCATCCATACGCCGTTCTATGTCTACGCCTATGCCTTTGGTGATTGTCTGGTGAACTCGCTCTACGCAGTTTACGAGGATGCGCATCTGGGGTTCTCTGAAAGGTATCTCGAGATGTTGCGGGCGGGCGGTACTTTGCGACATCGCGAGCTGCTTGCTCCATTCGGCCTCGATGCCGCCGACCCGGCATTCTGGTCGAAAGGCCTTTCGGTGATCGCAGGCTTTATCGACGAGCTCGAACGGCTGGGCTGAGGGCAGAAGAGTTTGCTGCGTGCACTGTCATTCCGGGACGCGGCGCAGCCTGGAGCCCGGAACCTATGAACACGAGCCCATGAATACTTGGCACGCGTCCGTGTGCGTGGGTTCCGGGCCTCGCCCTTGGGCGATCCCGGAATGACGGCAACGGCGGGGTAGTCGTGACCGACGACAACTCCCTGACCGGGCGGGTGCGGCGCTACGCGCAGGTTTCGACTGCGATGGGTGGGCTCGCGGCTCGCCTCGCGGGCGAGCGCTATCTCGGCCTCAGCCTCGATCGTGGCCGCCATGCGGCGGAGCTCAAAGCGGCGCTCGGCGGGATTAAAGGGCCTCTGATGAAAGTGGCCCAACTGCTCGCGACGATCCCTGACGCGCTGCCCAACGAATACGTGCAGGAGCTGGTTCAGCTGCAGGCGAATGCGCCTGCCATGGGCTGGCCGTTTGTCAGAAGACGAATGGCCGGTGAGCTCGGGCCCGACTGGCAGACCCGGTTTCGCGATTTTGAGAGAACCGCAGCACGCGCGGCTTCGCTCGGACAAGTGCACCGAGCGGCCGCACTCGACGGCACGCCTCTCGCTTGCAAGCTACAGTATCCAGACATGGCTTCGGCGGTGGAGGCCGACCTCAGTCAGCTGAAGCTGGCGATGAGCCTTTACGAGCGATACGACCGGGCGGTCACGACAGCAGAGATCCATGCCGAGATTTCCGACCGGTTGCGCGAGGAGCTCGATTACCTGCGAGAAGCTGCGCATATGCGGCTCTATGGCCAAATCCTGCGCGGCGAACCGGGTGCCGCGGTGCCGGTACCGTTCCCCGAGCTCTCGACCAGCAGGCTGTTGACGATGACGTGGCTCAAGGGGGTGCCGATCCTCGATATAGCCAAAGCACCGCTTGAGCAGCGCAACGAGATCGCGCTCCGGATGTTCCGGATCTGGTACGTGCCGTTTTATTACTACGGGGTAATCCACGGTGATCCGCATCTCGGCAATTACACCGTCGCACCGGATCGCACCGTCAACCTTCTTGATTTCGGCTGCGTCCGGGTGTTCCGCGCTTCGTTCGTGCGCGGAGTGATCGATCTTTACCACGCCTTGCAGCGTGGCGACCGTGACCTCGCCATCCATGCATATGAGAGCTGGGGTTTCGGCAATCTCTCGCGTGAGATCATCGACGTCCTGAACCGCTGGGCGCTGTTCGTCTACGGTCCGCTGCTGGAGGACCGCGAGCGGTTGATCCAGGAAAAGGCGAGCGGCGTCTATGGTGCCACCGTCGCTGAGAGCGTGCACCGCGATATCCGTCGACTGGGTGGTGTGAGACCGCCTCGTGAATTCGTCTTCATGGACCGCGCCGCGATCGGACTCGGCTCGGTGTTTCTGCATCTCAGGGCTGAGATCAACTGGTACCGGCTGTTCCATGAGCTGATCGACGATTTCGACGAGACCGCGCTTGCCGTCCGCCAAGAGGCCGCGCTGGTTGCGGCCGGGGTGCCGGAGCGCGAGCATCCCGCCCGTAAGCGGGCTAGAAGCCGGACGGCCCAGTGATCGAGAGGAGAAACGGTTGCGTTCGTCGCGTTCCGCCGGCACACTCGGCGTTCCAACCAGCGCTCGATCTCGGTATGCGACTATTCCTTATCCTCGCGCTTCCATCGGCCGTTCTCGGCGGTTGCACGCCGTTCATCCCCATTAGGGACGCGTTCGGCACGAGCGCTTTGAAGCCCACCGGCAACATCCCGCCGGAATTCCTCGAATTCAACAATTATGATCCGCACGCAAATACGGTGATAGCGGACCAAACCTGCGCGACGCCCTACATCCTCCGCACCGAGAAATCCCTCCGCGCCTCGCCCGGCGAGATCGTCGGTTGGAGTGGGCGCTGCGAACCCTACGAAATCCGCCTCGACAATCTGGCGGAACATTTCAGCCCGTGAGCCGGCTGCGGCGGCCCGCCGCAGCGAGGCGAAAACCGGTCCAGGAAGAGGCTCAGAGCGTGTTACGTTATCCCTTCCCCAAGACTCTGCCGGGCCAGTAACAGGGATGTCCAAATCGGTTCTAGTCACGGGCGGGGCCGGATATATCGGGAGCCACGCCTGCAAAGCATTGGCGCGGGCCGGCTATCGGCCTGTGGTATTTGACAATATTTCCCGCGGGCACCGCGAGGCGGTACGCTGGGGCCCCCTGGTCGAGGGGGATATCGCAGATCGGAGCCGGCTGGCCGGGACACTCGACGAACATCGGGTCTCCGCGGTGATGCACTTCGCAGCCTATGCCTATGTCGGCGAATCCGTGTCCGATCCAGCGATGTATTACCGCAATAACCTCGGCGGCACCCTCTCGCTGCTCGACGCGATGCGCGAGGCCGGAGTGGACAAGATCGTCTTCTCCTCGACTTGCGCCACCTATGGCACTCCAGACAGCATACCGATCCGCGAGACCGCTCCGCAGCTTCCAGTCAACCCCTATGGTGAGACCAAACTCGCGATTGAGCGGGCCCTTCACTCGTACGGGCAAGCTTACGGCTTGCGCTCGGTGTCGCTGCGTTACTTCAACGCGGCCGGCGCCGATCCCGGCGGCGAAATCGGTGAGCTGCACGCACCGGAGACACACCTCGTCCCGCTCGTATTGCAGACTGCCCTTGGACAGCGCTCGCATGTCGACGTCTACGGCACCGATTATCCGACGCCGGACGGGACGGCGATTCGCGATTACATCCACGTCCAGGATCTGGCCGAAGCCCATCTGCGGGCTCTGGAATACGTCTTGGCTGGCAAGGGAACGGCGGCGCTGAACCTCGGGACCGGCAGCGGCCACTCAGTGCGAGAGGTGATTCGAGTTGCCGAGGCCATCAGCGGGCGGCGCGTCCAATGTCACGATGCCGCGCGGCGGGCTGGTGATCCGCCCGTGCTCGTTGCCGATCCTAGTCTCGCGGCCGAGCTCCTCGGCTGGCGCGCTCAAATATCCGATCTTGAAACGATCATCCGCACTGCTCTTGCCTGGCATATGAGCCTTGCCGGCGGTGATGCCTGAACGGATCTGCCGATCGTTTTGGTCCTCTTGCCGCAGGCAATCTGGGCGCACGGAATAAATCAACTGATCGCGCGTTATGCGACCACCGCCGCGGTGGTTGGCCGGCGACCGCGGTAGGCACCCCGGAGCGCCCAACATGACCTTGGTCGAGACCCAAGAGCCTGAAATCTGGTCGCCGCCAACGGCGAAGCTCGACCGATACGGTCCCGTTCGGGTGCAAGGCAAGTTCTTCTTTGTCGGAGAGAAAAAGCACTTCATCAAAGGCGTCACCTACGGGCCCTTCCCGAAGGGCAGCCATGGTGTGCAGTTCCCTGACTATGCCGTGGTCGACACGGATTTCGCGTTGATGGCCGAGGCAGGCATCAACACCGTCAGGGTTTTCACGGTGCCGCCGGTCTGGTTGCTCGACGCTGCGGATCAAGCTGGCTTGAAGCTGCTCGTCGGTCTTCCTTGGTCTCAGCATATTGCGTTTCTCGACAGCGTGGCGACCCAGGACCAGATCCGCGAGATGGTAGTCGCCGGAGTGCGCAGCTGTCTTCGCCATCCCGCCGTTTTTGCTTACCTGATTGGCAATGAAATCCCACCCGACATCATCCGCTGGCATGGCGCCGAGCCGGTGCGTCGCTTTCTCAAGAGCCTTGCGGCGTGCGTAAAGGCCGAACACCCCGAAGCGCTCGTCAGCTATGCCAATTATCCGTCCACCGAATATCTGACCGTGGATTTCACTGATTTCATCTGCTTCAACGTCTACTTGCATGACCAGCCTGCCTTTCGCCGGTACATCGCGAGGCTGCACAACGTCGCGGTTGACCAGCCGCTGGTCCTGACGGAATTTGGTGTCGATTCGTTTGGTGAGGGGGAGGAGGGGCAGCGTCGGATCCTGTCCTGGCAGGTTCACACTGCTTTTGAAGCGGGTGTCGCAGGAACCTTTATCTTCGCCTGGACCGATGAGTGGTTCACCGGCGGTCACCTGATCGAGAATTGGGCCTTCGGTCTTGTCGACCGTGACCGTCAACCCAAACCGTCCTTTGACGAGGTTGTGCGGCAATACAACGGCACTTTGCCGCCGCCTTTGCAGCGCTACCCGCGGGTTTCGGTCGTGGTCTGCGCCTACAACGCCGAGCGGACGATGGATCAGTGCCTCGCCTCGCTGGAGGTACTCAACTATCCCGATTACGAGGTCATTGTCGTCAATGACGGCTCGCGCGACCGGACGCGCGAAATCGCCGAAAGTTACGGTTATTGCCGAATTATCAACCAGCCCAATAAAGGGTTGAGCGCCGCCCGTAATGTCGGCGCTGAAGCCGCCACTGGCCAGATCGTTGCCTATACCGACAGTGACTGTGTCGCCGATCCCGATTGGCTGACTTACCTCGTCGCCAAAATGGAAGCGAGCAATCTGGTAGCTTGCGGCGGACCGAACTTTCCCCCGCCCGAGGATAATCTCGTCCCTGCCGCAGTCGCGGTTGCCCCCGGCGGACCGACACATGTGCTGATCAGCGACGAGATCGCCGAGCACATCGCCGGCTGCAATATGGCGTTCCGGCGCGAGGTGCTTACGCAGCTCGGAGGATTCGACCCGGTTTATCGTGCGGCCGGCGATGATGTCGACATCTGCTGGCGGCTTCAGGATGCCGGCTACACGATCGGCTTCAGCCCGGCGGCCGTGGTCTGGCATTTCCGGCGCAACACGGTGGCAGCCTATTGCGCCCAGCAGCGGGGATACGGCAAGGCCGAGGCCCTCGTCTATTCAAAGCACCCGTTTCGCTTCAACCTGTTTGGTCAGGCAAAATGGCTCGGGCGCATCTACGGCGACCTCTCGACCTCTCTGCTGTTGTCGAGACGGCCTGTCATATATTCCGGCACTTTCGGGCGCGGCCTGTTTCAGACGCTGTACGAACCGCCATCGTCGCTGACAGCTTTTTTGCCGCTGAGCTTCGAGTGGAGCGCCATCGCGCTGCCGCTCGGATTGGGGGGGGTCATCGGCGGCGGCTGGTTATTGCTGCTGACGGTTCCCCTTGTCGTCACCTGGGTCATGTGCATCAACGGCGCACGGAAGGCGCCCATCGATGAGAGGTTCCGGGGCGTCAAGGCGCGGGCGTTGGTCGCCCTGCTGATTTACCTCGGTCCGCTGCTGCGCGGCTGGGAGCGCCTCAAATGGCGGGTCAAGGAAATGCGGACACAAGAGCACATCGGCTTGATTGAGACTGAGCAGCGGGCGCGCATCGACTGGAGGGCGCGTGCCCTTCATCTAGCCTATTGGAGTGACGCCGGTGTCGAGAAGGAAGCGCTGATCGGCGGCCTGATGAACTTCCTCGTGCCGCAAAAATATTTCGTCGTGCCCGATACCGGCTGGAGCAATTGGGATCTCAAGATTGCGCGTGGCCTGTGCAGCCGAGCGCTGGTGTTAGTCTGTGCTGAAAACCACGGGGGCTCGAAACGGCTTCTGCGGGTGCGCTGCGCCATGCGCTTCTCACGCATTGCCCTTTTTCTGCTGCGCAGCTGTGCCGCTCTGACGGCAGTTGCCTTGATTCTCGGCTGGCCATCGACAGCAGCAGTGATCGGAGCGGTTGGGGTGCTGAATCTGGGCGTGACGGGCTGCCAGCTCGTAAGTTTTGGCAGGCTGATGCATCGGATCGTCGAAGCGGTGGCCAAGCAGGGGCGCCTGATTCCGGTCGAGCCTGTGGCACGATCCCAAATAGCGATCCGCACGCCGAACCTGGCGTAAAAAGATGGACAGTGTTGGGTCCGGAACGCCGGCCTCCCGCCTCGCATGCGTGTCGGAGGCCAGCAGTTCCAGAGCGTGCCGATGCTGAGAAAGCTTCTACCCTATCTGAAACCGTATCGCTGGTTGATCGCCTGGGCACTCTCGCAGGTGTTTTTGATTGCGGGTTTCGAACTCCTAAAGCCGTGGCCACTGCAGGTGGTCATCGACAACGTACTCGGCGGGAAGCCATTTCCGATCGGCGCATTGTCGGCCTTATCGCCAACCCTGATCCTGCTCGGCACCTGTCTTGCGATCGTCGTCGTCCATTTCGGAGCGGGGACGCTGACGTTGCTGCACAATTACACGACGATCCGGGTCGGGCAGAACATGGTGAACGATCTGCGCGGCGCCCTCTACGCCCACCTGCAGCGGCTGTCGCTGGCCTTTCACAGCCGGCAGCGGGTCGGCGATCTTCTTTACCGAATCACGGCAGACAGCTTTGCTGTCCAGACGATGATCATGAACGGCGCTCTGCCGATCCTGTCGGCCGCGGTGCTCCTAGGCGGCATGCTCGTCGTGCTCTTCCCGCTCGATCCGGGGCTGACCCTATTGGCGTTGACGGTTGTCCCGATCCTTTTCGCGCTGATTTCGGGGTTCAACAAAAAGATCGTCGACGTTGCGGCGGAGGTGCGCACCACCGAAAGCCGTGTCTATTCACTCGTCCAATGGGCGATGTCATCGATCAAGGTGGTCCAGGCCTTTACCAAAGAAGAGGAAGAGCATCGCCGCTTTATGGGCGCAAGCCGAGAGAGCCTGCGCGCGACCTTCCGCCTTTACAACTGGCAGACGCTTTATTCGGGGGCAGTCAATGTCGTGATCGCTGGTGGGACCGCGCTCGTCGTCTATGCCGGCGCACGGGCGGTGATGTCTGGGACTCTGTCGGTTGGCCAGTTGATCGTCTTTATCTCCTACCTCGCTCAGCTCTATGCGCCCATCAATCAAATCACGCAAAGCTGGGGCCTGATCGCCGGTGCCCGAGTAGGGGCTCGCCGCGTGTTCGAGATACTCGACACCGAGGCCGATCTCAGCGATGGGAGCCGAAGCTTTCCCCCGGAGGGGGCGCGTGGCGATGTCACCTGGCGCGGCGTCAGCTTTCGCTATCGACCCGATATATCGGTCTTGGACGGGGTCGATCTTCGGGTGGACGCCGGCGCCAAAATCGCCGTAATCGGCCCGACGGGCGCTGGGAAATCAACCCTTCTAGGCCTGCTGCCGCGATTTTTTGATCCCTCGGCTGGGGTGGTCGAAATCGACGGTGTCGATTTGCGCGAATACCGGCTGAAGTCGCTACGCAGCCAAATCGCCATGGTCCTGCAGCCGCCGTTGATCTTCCCGCTTTCGGTGCGCGACAATATCGCCTATGGCCGGCCTGGAGCAGGCGATGCCGCGATCGAGGAGGCGGCCCGGCTGGCGCGGATCCACGATCTGATCGCCTCGCTTCCCAAGGGATATGACACAGTCATAGGCGAAGCAGGAGTCTCGCTTTCTGAAGGCGAAAAGCAGCGGGTCACGATCGCGCGTGCGCTGTTGCGTGACGCTACGATTTTGATATTGGACGAGCCGACTTCGGCGCTTGATGTTACGACCGAGGCGCTGGTCATGGCTGGGATCGAGCGGCTCACGGCGGGGCGCACCACCTTCATTATCGCCCATCGGCTGTCGACTGTGCAGCGCTGCGACCGAATCATTGCGTTGCGTAACGGTGTAATCGCGGAAGAGGGCACATTACCGGAGTTACTCCGTCGGGACGGAGTGTTTGCTGAGTATTACCGCACCCAGTTCGCGCCAACGGAACGGGCCGAGGCGGAGGTTCGAATCGGCGCCTGATCCCCACAGATTCAACGAGCAGCCATCACAGGATGGCGGGCGGTCGAGCGCTAAACGTGTAAACTTATACTTTATATGAAACCAACGCGTTCTCAGTATCGGTTAAACGCTGTAATGAACACGCGTTCGTATCGCTCAACAAGATTTAGATTTGATTGGTTCTCACCCGGCGGACTTTCATTGCCGTCTATTTCGGTAACGATGGCTACTCGATCCAAGAGCCGAAATTAACGATTAATTGTTGTCAGGGGCGGATCAACCGTTTAGGGTGGCGTGATCAACAGCGCTGACAGCGCGCTTCGACCTTCAGCCGTATCTGGTCCGGGGTTCACCATCGGACACCCACGGTTCGGCAAATACGGGGATGGGGGAATGGTCGCCGAATCTTCGAGCCGGGGAAGCAGGCTCTTCCCGGAAATTCGCATCAATTTGCGCGCGGGGCGTCGATCGTCAGAGGTTCTCTTAACACCGATTGCTCAGATTACCGTCGTCTCGACGGTCATCCTAATCGCTGCTGCCCTCGTCTATTTTGGCATCGGCTGGATCCGTTCGGCCCGCACTATCGTCAGACACGAGGCGGCAGTTGTGCGCGCGGAAACAGCAAACGCCGATCTACAGGACGAAACGGCGTCATTACGGGACGAGCTCGCTCTCGCGGTACGCGCTCGCGAAGACGCCGAGGGGCAATTATCGGCGCTTGCGCGCGAACAGCGCGGCGAGATGCGGGTGCCGCCGGCAGCTTCGGAGGAGGCCTCGGCCGGGAAAGTCGGTCAACTGATGCAAATGCTCGACCAATCCCAGCGCGACCTGCATCAGGCTGAGACGCAGCGGGCTACGCTGGAGGCGCGTCTCAGCAAGATCGAAACCGACCGGATCGAGGCGTCGGCGCACCAGTCCCGGGCAGCATGCGAAGCGGTGATGAAAAAATTGCAGCACGCGAGCGCCGATCGAGACAAAGCGATCGGCGAGAGAGATCGCTTGCGAGCCCGAATTGCGGAGCTCGAGCAGAAACATTCTGAGCGCGAGATCGTGCGCCCGGAAGAGTTGGCCGGCGCCTTTCGCTTGGCTGGGCTGATCACGGCGGAATCCACTCAATCCGAAGCTGCTACTTCCCCTCCGGAAGTCCTGATAACCGATGCCCCACCGGAGCCGGAGGAGAATTCCGGCGGCATTGCCGCGTTCGGTCGCCGAGCCGTCAGCGAATTTACGCGCTTGCTCGCTTCGACGGGCCTCAATGTGGCGCGTCTGTTCCCGCAACTCGGTCTCGACCGTGGCGAAGGCGGCCCGTTTGTTCCGCCGCCGAAGGCAGGACAGCCTGACGGGATCAGCTCCGACAAATTGGAAGCCATGCGCAGCTTGATGAAATCGCTGCCGCTATCGCCGCCGCTCGATCAATATCAGCCCGAGAGCCGGTTCGGTCCTCGCCATGATCCGTTCAATCACAGGCCGTCTTTTCATACCGGGATCGATCTGTCGGCGCCCTACATGTCACCAGTCTATGCCACGGCCGCAGGAACGGTGATCTATGCCGGCTATCGGGCCGATTACGGCAAGGTCGTCGAAATCAGCCATGGCAACGGAATTGCCACCGTGTACGGCCATCTCCATCGATACACCGTCTCGGTCGGCCAAACCGTCGCGGAACACGCGCATATTGGATTTCTCGGCAGCACCGGCCGCAGCTCTGGCCCGCACGTGCATTACGAGATCCTCGTGAACGACGAACCGCAGGATCCGGAGAAATTCCTCGGGCTCGCTCGGTTGATCCCGGCGTCGGACAAATAGGGCTCGAGTGGCTCCTTCAGCGAGCAAGGTCGCTGGCCAAGGAAAACGCCGATTCGCGGCCGATCTGGCCGCGATAGATTTGTAGGTTTTCGAGGACGCGCTGAACGTAATTTCGCGTCTCGTTCAGCGGAATCATCTCTATCCAATCGACCATATCGATACTGCCGCCGCGCGGATCTCCGTAGTCGTGCAGCCATTGACGCACCCGGCTCGGGCCGGCGTTGTACGCGGCGATTGCGAGGGGATAGGACCCGCCGAAATCCTCAATCAACGTTTCGAGATAGGCGCGACCGAGAAGGACGTTGTAGATGCCGTCTGCGGTCAGACGGTCTGCCGAAAACGGCAGTTGTATTTTATTGGCGATAGAGCTCGCAGTCGCCGGCATCAGCTGCATCAGTCCTCGCGCTCCGGCGCGGCTTACCGCATCGCGCTCAAATGCACTTTCCTGCCGAGTAATCGCAAACAGCAGAGAGCGTTCCGCCGTGCCGCCGCTCGGCAGGTCCGTGACGGGATAGCCATGGATCATCAGCGGCGTTCCGGCTTCGATCGCGCGTTTGGCAACGGCAATCGCGAGGTCGATGCGCCCACTGGTCTCGGCAAGGTTGGCGAGCATCGCGAACATCGTCGGGGTCTTCGCGTTATCGGCCATGTGCAACAGGAAATGCTTGGCGTGATCGCGGTCGCCGAGCTCGAAAAAGAGGCGCGCGGCGCGGACGACCTCGTTGTTGTTAAACTGGGCGAGTTCCGCGGCGTCGGGGACCGGCTCCGGCACCGGACGGGGCGGCGCGTCGTGGCCCAGTTCGTGCGCTGCCAGCTGGCCATAGAAGGTGGCCATGTGATCGGCCCCCGCGGCGTACCATTTTACGGCGAGTTCGGTCTTTGCCTCTGCCTCGGCGGCGCGGCCTCCCCAATACCCGGCTCGCGCCTTCGCATAAGGGGTGGTGACACGCGTTAGAATCCGCGAGAAATGGTCGAACGCAAGGGCCGGCTGCTTCATGTAACGCAGCGCGATGTAGCCCAGGAGAAACTGGGCTTCCGAAAAGGCGTTTCCTTCGATCTGGCCATGCTGCTCGACGATACGATAGGCAACGTCGGCATTTCCGCTGGCGAGAAGCTGTCGCGCGATAGCCTGACGTTCATTCCACCATGCCGCCGGCCGGACAAAGTCTGCCGGATGAGCGAGCAAGATTTGCACCGCCGCATCGGTCATGTCCTTTTTCCGGCGCAAACGCAGCTTTTCGAAGATGAGCCCCGGATCCGAACGCAGTTGCGCAGGCACCCGGGCGACCAGCGTCTCGGCATTCGAGGATTGTGCGGCCAGCGCAAGCCGCGCTTCCACAACGATGCGGTAGTCCG
>Ga0306924_10000070_pt1 | contig 65192 bp, 54 predicted proteins | sample sta12Can44000111_FD_203756 | JGI IMG/M metagenome (GOLD analysis project Ga0306924, IMG submission 203756) | Lab enrichment of tropical soil microbial communities from Luquillo Experimental Forest, Puerto Rico - statanox.12C.anox.44.000.111 (v2)... | ecosystem: Environmental > Terrestrial >... | reverse complement strand
CAAGCGCCCGTTGGTCACCGCTTCGGCCGTCTCCGCGCCCGTTCTCCCGCAGCCGGCATCCTCGCGGGCAAAGCTCGATCGCGCCGCGGCGGCTGCCCCCGCTGCGCCCCCGGCCGCGGCTGCTCCAACCGCGTCGGCAACCGCGCGTAGCGGCGTCCCCGACCTGGCCGCGCTGCTCGCGTGGATCGAGAGTCTCGACGCGAGCGGCCTTGACGGGCGCGACCTCACCGAGATCGGCCTGCAAGACGGCAACCTCACCGTCGACGATGAGCGCAATGGCAAGCGCTGGACGTTCACCAACATCGATCTGAGCGTAACGCGGCCCAAGGGTGGCGGCATCGCGGTTGCACTCGGCTCGCAAGCCGCCGAGCGGCCTTGGCACATGCGCGCGGCGATGACGCCGGGCGAGCAGGGGCACCGCATCATCGACGTCGAAACGCAAAAGCTCTCGACCAAGGACGTGATGCTCGCCATGCGGCTGAGCGCCGACCAATACGAGGCGGACTTGCCGCTATCCGGCCGCATCCGGGCCGATGTCGGTCCCGACGGCATCCCGCATTTGCTTGACGGCCGCATCGTGGTGGAGAAGGGCACCATCAGCGATCTCGACGATCCGCTCGTGCGCATTCCGATCGATCGCGCGGAGATCAGCCTGAATTGGGACAAAGGCCGGCAGGCGCTGCTCGCGCCGTTTCAGGTGATATCCGGCGGCAGCCGCATCACCTTGCTCGCGCAGTTGGACGCGCCGCAGGACGGGAGCGGCATTTGGGGATTGCAAATTTCCGGCGGCAGCGCGGTGCTCGCGGCCGCGCCGGTCGATCCGAATGCGCTGGTTCTGAGCCGCGTTCGGCTGCAGCTGCGCATCAATCCCGCCAAGCAGCGCATCGATCTCGAGCCGAGCGAAGTGGGCAATACCGATCTCGGTGTCGCGCTCACCGGCAGCTTGGATTTTTCCGGCGACGATCCGCGGCTCACGGCGGGAATCGCCAGCACGCGCATGTCCGTTGCGGCCCTGAAGCGGCTTTGGCCGGCCACGGTGGCATCGAAGGTGCGCGCCTGGTTCCTCGACCACGTTCAGGCCGGAACGGTCGAGCGGCTGGACGTCTCGACCAACGCCCCGTGGTCCACCCTCAAATCGAGCGGCCCGCCCGTTCCCGATGACGGCTTGCTGATCCAGATCATCGGCCACAGCGCCGAGATCCGGCCGGTCGAAGGCCTGCCGGCGATCCGCGATGCCGACGTCAACATGCACATTTCCGGCCGCACGGCGGTCATCAACGTCGGCCGCGGCAATGTCGATATATCACCCGGCCGCAAACTCTCCATCACCAACGGCGTGTTCGAAGTACCCGACACCTTCCCCAAGGCGCCGCCGGCGAAGATCCGCTTCCGCCTCGATGGGTCGGTGCCGGCCGCTGCCGAACTGTTAAGCTTGGAGCGGTTGCGCGATTATTCCAACGCGCCGGTGGAGCCGACCACCAGCCGCGGCACGCTGACTGCGCAGGTCACGCTGGCGCTGCCGCTCAAAGAAGATCTGGCACCCGGCTCTTCGCTCTACACCATCAACATGGACGTTGCGAACTTCGCCGCCGAACGCATGGTCATGGGGCAGAAGGTCGAGGCCGCACTGCTCAAGGTCACCGCCAACAATGTCGGGCATTGGATCAGGGGCGACGTCAAGATCAACGGCATTCCCTCCGTGCTCGACTATCGCAAGCCGCGTGACGGCGACGCCGATGTCCGCGTGCAGGCCACCCTCGACGAAAATGCGCGCAGCAAGTTTGGCTTCGATCTCGGCGGCGCGCTCACTGGGCCGGTACCGATCAAGCTCAACGGGCGCGTTGCGGCAAATGACGCCGATAGCCGTTTTGCCGTCGAGGCCGATCTCACGCAGGCCAAGGTCGACAACCTGCTGCCCGGATGGCTGAAGCCTCCTGGGCGGTCCAGCCGCGCGATCTTCACGCTCATCAACAAGCCGACAGGGACGCGGTTCGAAGACGTGCTGGTGGAAGGAGCCGGCGCTTCGGTCAAAGGCACGGTCGAGGTCGATGCCTCCGGTGAGGTCATCTCCGCGAATTTCCCGACCTTTGCGCTCTCCGACGGGGATAAGGCTACGCTCAAAGCGGAGCGCGGAAGCGACGGTGCTCTGCGGGTTACGCTGCGCGGCGATGCTTTCGACGGGCGCGGCTTCGTCAAGTCGACGCTGACCGGCCCCGCCAGCAGCAAGCAGAAACCAGACAAGGACGTCGATCTCGACATCAAGGTCGGCTCCGTGCTCGGCTTCAACGACGAAACCCTGCGCGGACTCGATCTGCGCGTATCCCGGCGTGGCGGCGTGGTCGTGAGCTTTGCTTTGAAGGGCAAGCTCGGGCGCGATGCGCCGCTCCTCGGCGACCTGCGCGGACGCGGAAGCAACGGCCGCCAACTCGTTTTCATCGAAAGCAACGACGCGGGTGCTTTCTTCCGCTTCGCCGATATCTATCAGAAAATCGCCGGCGGCCAGATGTGGATAGCGCTCGATCCGCAGGGCGCCGATCTGGCGCCGCAGGAAGGCATTCTCAACATCCGCGACTTCATCGTGCGCGGAGAGGCGTCGCTCGAGCGCGTCGCTGCTGCTCCGCAGCAATCCGGCAGCCCACCGTCCGGCGTCGAGTTCTCGCGTCTGCGGGTCGAGTTCACCCGCTCGCTCGGTCGGTTCACGATCCGCGACGGACTGCTCAAGGGTCCTGCCATCGGCGGCACGGTCGACGGCTACATTGATTATCATCGCGACGAGGTGCGCATGCGCGGCACCTTCGTTCCGCTCTACGGACTCAACAACATGTTCGGCCAGCTACCCATCGTCGGCCCCTTCCTCGGCGGCAGCAACGAAGGCTTGCTCGGCGTCACCTATGAAGTGGTCGGTCCGCCGAGCACGCCGGTGCTGCGCGTCAATCCGATTTCCGCCGTGGCGCCGGGCTTGTTGCGCAAATTCTTCGAGTTCCCGGGCGGCAATGCTCCCATGCCGGCGCAAAGCTACGCCGAACCGACCGTCCGCTATTAGAGCGCACCTTCGATTACACTGGCCGCAACAAGACGTGCCGCTTCCTGCCGAGCGAGAGCTTGATGACGCCTTCCGGCGTGAGGTCACGCGCGCTGAGCATCATTTTCTCGTCGACGACCGCAACGTCGTTGACCTTGAGACCGCCGCCCTTGATCTGCCTGCGGGCCTCACCCTTAGATGAGACCAAGCCGACGTGAACCGCGGCGTCGAGCACGCTGAGAACGGCCTCGAGCTTGCCGCTGGGAATTTCGACGGTCGGCAGCGTCTCGGCAAGCGCGCCCTCCTCGAAGGTGCGCCGCGCGGTTTCGGCCGCCTGCTCCGCGGCGGCGCGGCCGTGCAAGAGCGCGGTCGCCTCGGTGGCCAGAATCTTTTTCCCGTCGTTCAGCTCTTGCCCTCTCAGCAGAGCAAGACGTTCGATTTCGTCGAGCGGAAGTTCGGTAAACAGCTTGAGCAGGCGGCCGACATCGCCGTCCTCGCAATTGCGCCAGAACTGCCAGTAATCGTAGGGACTCATCGCGTCCGCATTGAGCCACACCGCGCCGGTCTCGGTCTTGCCCATCTTGCTGCCCGAGGAGGTCGTCAGCAGCGGCGTGGTCAGCGCGAACAATTGACCATTGAGCAGCCGGCGCCCGAGATCGATGCCGTTGACGATGTTGCCCCACTGGTCGGATCCACCCATCTGCAGAATGCAGCCGTGGCGCTTGTACAGCTCCACGAAATCGTAGGCTTGCAGAATCATGTAGTTGAATTCGAGGAAGGTCAGCGGCTGCTCACGCTCGAGCCGCAGCTTCACGGAATCGAATGTGAGCATCTTATTGATGGTGAAGTGGCGCCCGATGTCGCGCAGGAATGGGATGTAATGCAGCTGGTCGAGCCAATCGGCGTTGTTCGCCATGATCGCGCCGGCCTCGAAATCGAGGAAACGGGAAAACACCGTGCGGATCGAGCCGATGTTGCTGTCGATCTGCGCGTTCGTCAGCAGTGTGCGGGTCGTATCCTTTCCCGACGGATCCCCGATCTTGCTCGTGCCGCCGCCCATCAGCGCGATCGGTCGGTGGCCCGTCTTCTGCAGCCAGCGCAACATCATGATGGTCAGCAGATTGCCGATATGCAGGCTGGGCGCCGTGGCGTCGAAACCGACATACGCGGTGATCGGCCCGGCAGCCGCCTTGGCGTCGAGGCCTTCAGCGTCCGAAATCTGGTGGATGAATCCCCGTTCCGCGAGAATGCGCAGGAAATCGGACTTGTAGGCGCTCATGCCTTGCCGCCTGTTTTTATCGCCTCTTTTGGGCCGGTGGTGTAACAGGTCCGACGCGGGATTGAAACCGAGGACGCCTCAATGGCGCGCGCGATTGCAATCGGCCTGATGAGTGGCACCTCCTACGACGGGGTGGACGTAGCGCTCATCGAGACCGACGGTGAGGAGATTGGCCGCCTCGGCCCGACCGGCTACCGCCCCTACAGCGATCCGGAGCGCGACGTCGTGCGGCGGGCGATTGCGGTTGCCGCCAATCTCACCGACCGCAACGCGCGTCCCGCGATGCTGGCGCGGGCCGAAGAATTGGTGACCGACATGCACGCGGAGGCGGTCGAGGCGTTCTTGGCCGCGAACGGCATGCGGCCGGGCGAAGTCGCCGTGGTGGGCTTCCACGGCCAGACCGTGCTGCACCGTCCCGATCGCGGGCTCACCATTCAGCTCGGCAACGGCGCCGCGCTCGCCGCCAGACTCGGCATTCCCGTCGTCTACGATTTTCGCGCCGCCGACGTCGCTGCCGGAGGGCACGGCGCGCCTATGGTGCCGGTGTTTCATCGCGCGATGCTGCGCTTGCTCAAGCGCCCAAATCCCGTCGGCGTACTCAATCTCGGCGGCGTCGCCAATGTCACTTTCATCAACGGCAGCGCCGAGCTCGTGGCTTGCGACACCGGGCCGGGCAACGCGCTGATCGACGACTTCGTGCGCTTGCGCACGGGCCAGCCGCAGGACGATGAGGGACGCACTGCGGCCGCGGGCAAAGTGGACGAAGACGCGGTCGCGCGCGTGCTGACGCATCCTTTCTTTTCCAAGCCGCCACCCAAGTCGCTCGACCGCAACGCCTTCCGCCATTGGGTGGCGGAGGAAGGGCGACTTGCCGCCAAGAGCACGCAGGACGGCGCGGCGACGCTCACGGCCATCACCGCCGCGTCAGTCGCCTGCGCGACGACCTTGCTGCCGCGCCCCCCGGTGGCATGGATCGTCGCCGGCGGCGGCACACGCAATCCGACCTTGATGCGCATGCTGGCGCAGCACCTCGCGCCCGCGCCGATCGAAACCGCAACCGCCGTTGGCTGGTCGGCCGATGCGCTCGAGGCGCAGGCCTTCGCCTATCTCGCGGTCCGAACGCTCAGAGGTTTGCCGCTCACCTTTCCCGCCACGACCGGCGTGCCGCGGCCGCTGACGGGCGGCATCCTGGCGCGCCCGTAGCAACCTGCGAAGTGGGGAGAGGGAAGTGCGCGCGTTACGCGTGTCTTGGACGCGCTGCTGGCACGGCGCACACAAGATTATCTGCTGAGATCGCGGATCACGCGCTCGATGCCTTTCACCACCCGCGCCACCTTCTCCGCGTCGACCTTGTCCGGAGTGTCGCTTGGCTGGTGGTAGTGGGGATAGCGGAACGGCGCGGTGTCCGTGATCATCACGGCTTGGAAACCCTGCTCGGCAAATGCCCAATGATCGGACCAGCCGATGCCGGGAATGAAGTCCGGCGCCACTCCGCCGATGGTCGGGAAGGACGTATGCGTGCGGAATGATCGCATCGTCTCCCGCACGAGCGCGCGCGAACCCATCATGCCGACGAACGCGACGAAGTCGCCGCGGTCGGGAAACATGAGGCCGAACGGCGCCGGATAGACTTGGCTACCCGGATCGCTCGAATAAAAACCGATGGTCTCGAGCGAATACATTGCCACCACGCGCTCGTTGCGTTGGGCGAGCGCGCGTGCATAGCGGAGGCTTCCCATCGCCTCGGTCCGGAAATAGGGCGGTTCTTCGTTGACGAAAAGCGCCAAGCGGATGCGCTTGCCGCCAACCGTGTCGAGATCGCGCAACAGCCGCGCGAGTTCGATGACCGCGGCCGCGCCGCTCGCATTGTCGTTGGCGCCGGGGGAGCCGGAAACGCTGTCGTAATGGGCGCCGACGACGATGACGTCGGGGTCGGCGCTTCGTCCCGCCGGCTCGATGGCAACGTCGATGTTGCGCACCAGTTTGCCGTTAACCAAAAATTCCTGACGGCCAACCGCATAGCCGAAGGATGCGAGCGTCGCCTCGATATAGCGGGCGACCTTCTCGAGCTCGTCATAGTGGACGACGTTGTGCTCGCGCGCCGCAATCGTCGCGATGTGGCGCTCGAGGGATTGCGCCAACGCCGCCTCCGCGTCCGTGAGCGGCGGCAGCGCGCCACGATGGGGCTTGCCCGGCATCGAGGTCATGTAATGCAGCGCCCCGTAGCCGGCGGCTGCGAGAGCGACTAGGGCCACGATGACGAGCAATGACATCCGTCGCGCCATCGGACGGGGCGTTGCGGCGCGCGCAGCCGTTACGCGCAGCGGCTCACGCCGCGCTCGGCTTGCGCTCGGTCTTCAGGCGCTTGTCGAGATAAGCGCTGATCGCTTGCATTAGCGCATCGACCTTGCCGTCGAAGAAATGATTGGCGCCCGGGATCACCTTCTGCTCGATCACGATGCCCTTCTGGGTCTTGAGCTTTTCGACGAGGCCGCAGACGTCCTTGTGCGGCACCACCGCATCCTTGTCGCCGTGAACGATCATGCCGGAGGAGGGACAGGGGGCGAGGAACGAAAAATCATAGAGGTTGGCGGGTGGAGCGATCGAGATGAATCCCTCGATCTCCGGACGCCGCATGAGCAGCTGCATCCCGATCCAGGCGCCGAAGGAGAAACCGGCGATCCAGCAGCTCCTGGCCTCCGGGTTTATCGACTGCGCCCAGTCGAGCGCCGAGGCGGCATCCGACAGCTCGCCTTGGCCATGATCGAAGGCACCCTGGCTGCGTCCCACCCCGCGGAAATTGAAGCGCAGCACGGAGAAGTTCCGGTGCACGAAGGCGTAATAGAGCTGATAGACGATCTGGTGGTTCATCGTCCCCCCGAACTGCGGATGGGGATGGAGCACGATGCCGATCGGGGCGTTTCGCTGCCGCGCCGGGTGATAGCGGCCCTCGATGCGCCCAGCGGCGCCGGTGAAAATGACCTCGGGCATTGCAACCTCGATTGGGACTTGATTGCGACTCGCGGCCGCTCCTCAGAGCGCGCTTGACGGCTGCGGCGAGCACACGTAAGTATTTAGAACCATTTCAGATTTTGACAAGCGGCGTCGCCGACGCCGGGCGGCAGTCGCGGCGGGCGCTTTCTAGCATGGGTGCGGGGGCAAAAAGCAAGGGTTTTGGAGGGCGTTGGCCGCGCTAGCGGCTTTCCGCCCCCGCCGCGCCGCACCGATCGAAAACCATGGCCGAGCACATCTATCTCGACTGGAACGCAACCGCGCCGCTGCGCAACGCGGCGCGCGCCGCAGCGATTGCCGCGCTCGAGGTGAAGGGCAACCCATCCTCGGTCCATGGCGAGGGCCGCGCCGCACGGCGGCTGATCGAGCGCGCGCGCGAACAAGTGGCCGCGCTGGTGGAAGTGCAGGCGCGCAACGTGGTGTTCACCTCCGGCGGCACCGAGGCCAACATGTTGGCGCTCGCGCCGACGGCGGCCCGCGATCGACTTCTGATGTCGGCGATCGAGCATCCCTCCGTGCTGGCTGGCGGGCGGTTCCCGGCCACAAGCGTGGAACTGCTGCCAGTGACCGGCGGCGGGCAGGTCGACCTTGCGGCGTTGGAACGGCGCCTGGCTGCGCTTGCGGGGCGCGCCCTCGTTTCGCTCATGCTCGCCAACAACGAGACCGGCATCATCCAGCCGGTTGCTGAGGCAGCGCGTCTGGTCCACGCGGCAGGCGGTATCCTGCATGTGGACGCGGTCCAGGCTCCAGGCCGAATTCCGTGCGATATCAATACGCTCGGTGCCGATCTCCTCACGCTGTCCGGGCACAAGCTCGGCGCCCCCAAGGGCGTTGGTGCCTTGGTTGCGCGAACGGCAGATCTTCTGCAGCCGCTCATTAAGGGCGGCGGCCAGGAGCGCGGCTTGCGGGCCGGCACCGAGAACGTGGCGGGAATTGCCGGATTTGGCGCCGCGGCAGCTGCCGCCCGCGACGGATTCGCCGCAGAGCGCGCCTACATGGCGGCGTTGCGCGAGCGGCTCGAGGCGCGCCTCAAGGAGGTTGCGCCGGAACTCGTGATTTTCGGCGCCGCATCCGAGCGGCTGCCCAATACGACGCTGTTTGCGGTTCCGGGAATGAAGGCCGAAACCGCCGTCATCGCCTTCGACCTTGAAGGGGTTGCGCTATCTGCGGGGGCGGCCTGCTCCTCCGGCAAGGTCCAGCCCTCGCACGTACTGTCCGCCATGGGAGTTCCGCCGCAGCTCGCACGCGCCGCCGTGCGCGTCAGCCTCGGCCCGACCACTACCGAATCTGAGGTTGAGGGCTTCATCGCAGCTTGGATTAAGGTGTCAGGATCACTACTTAAGCAGCAGTCACAAGGCATCGCCGCCTAAGCAAGCGCGAGGGTCATCGCAGGCCAGACGCAACGACCATAACCGACTGATCCAACCCGCGGTCCTTGAAACCGCTGTGGAGGGAACGAATGCCGGCCGCACCACAGACCGTCGATCAGGTTCGCCGGATCGACGTCGATCAGTACAAGTACGGGTTCGTCACGGACATCGAATCCGACAAGGCCCCCAAGGGGCTGTCTGAAGACATCGTCCGCTTCATTTCGGCCAAGAAGAACGAGCCCGAGTGGATGCTCGCCTGGCGGCTCGACGCCTATCGCCGCTGGCTCACCATGCGCGAGCCGCGCTGGGCGCGCGTGAGCTACGGCCCGATCGATTATCAGAACATCTATTACTACGCCGCGCCCAAGAAGAAGGACGGGCCGAAGTCGCTCGACGAGATCGATCCCGAGATCCTCAAGACCTACGAGAAGCTCGGGATTCCGCTGCGCGAGGTGGCGGCGCTCGAGGGCGTGGCGCGGCCCGAAGGCGAAGAGGCGGAGGGCGGAAACGGCTACGGCCGCGTGGCGGTCGACGCCGTGTTCGACTCGGTGTCGGTAGCGACCACGTTCAAGGAGGAACTCGCCAAGGCCGGCGTGCTGTTCATGCCGATCTCCGAGGCGCTGCAGAAGCATCCCGATCTGGTGAAGAAATATATCGGCAGCGTGGTGCCGATCTCCGACAATTTCTACGCCACGCTTAATTCGGCGGTGTTCTCCGATGGCTCCTTCGTCTACGTGCCGCCGGGCGTACGCTGTCCGATGGAGCTGTCGACCTATTTCCGCATCAACGAGCGCGACACCGGCCAGTTCGAGCGCACCCTCATCATCGCCGACAAGGGCTCCTATGTGAGCTACCTCGAGGGCTGCACCGCGCCGATGCGGGACGAGAATCAGCTGCATGCCGCGGTGGTCGAGCTCATCGCGCTCGAGGACGCCGAGATCAAGTATTCGACCATCCAGAACTGGTATCCGGGCGACGCCAGCGGCCGCGGCGGGGTCTTCAATTTCGTCACCAAGCGCGGCGACTGCCGCGGCAAGAACTCGAAGATTTCCTGGACCCAGCTCGAGACCGGCTCGGCCATCACCTGGAAATATCCGAGCTGTATTCTGCGCGGCGACAATTCGCGCGGTGAATTCTATTCGATTGCGATTTCCAACGGTCACCAGCAGGTCGATTCCGGCACCAAGATGCTGCATCTCGGCAAGAACAGCACGAGCCGGATCATCTCAAAGGGTATCGCGGCCGGACGCTCCAACAACACCTATCGCGGCCTGGTGATGGCGCATCCTCGGGCCAAGGGCGCGCGCAATTTTACCAACTGCGACTCGCTGCTCATCGGCGACAAGTGCGGCGCACATACCGTGCCCTATATCGAGGCGAAAAACTCCTCCGCCGTGTTCGAGCACGAGGCCACCACCTCGAAGATCTCGGAGGACACGCTGTTCTACTGCCGCCAGCGCGGGCTCTCAGCCGAGGACGCGGTGGCGCTGGTGGTCAACGGCTTCGTCAAGGACGTGCTGCAGCAGCTGCCGATGGAATTTGCAGTCGAGGCGCAGAAGCTGATCTCGATCAGCCTGGAAGGCAGCGTGGGATAAAGATGCATCTCCTGGAAGTGAAGAATCTGCACGTCGAGGTCGACGGCAAGAAAATCCTCAATGGGCTCGAGCTTTCGGTCGGCAGCGGCAGCGTGCACGCGCTGATGGGGCCGAACGGCTCGGGCAAATCCACGCTCGCGCACGTGCTCGCCGGCAAGGACGACTATGTCGTCACTCAGGGCGAGGTGCTGCTCGACGGCGAGGACATTCTCGCGCTTCCGCCGGAAGAGCGCGCCGCCAAAGGCCTTTTTCTCGCCTTCCAATACCCGTTCGAAATTCCCGGCGTCGCCACCATGACCTTCCTTCGCACCGCGCTCAACGCACAGCGCAAGAAGCGAGGCGAGGACGAACTCTCTACGCCCGAGTTCCTCAAGCGCGTGCGCGAGGTCGCGGGCAGGCTCGGCATCGAACAGGAGATGCTGCGGCGCGGCGTCAATGTCGGCTTCTCCGGCGGCGAGAAGAAGCGCAATGAGATCCTGCAGATGGCGCTGTTGCAGCCGCGGTTGTGCGTGCTCGACGAGACCGATTCGGGCCTCGACATCGACGCGCTCAAGACCGTTGCCGATGGCGTCAATGCGCTGCGCTCGCCTGAGCGCGCGTTCATCGTGATCACGCACTACCAACGGCTGCTCAACTACATCGTGCCGGACGTGGTGCACGTGCTCTCGCGCGGCCGCATCGTGAAGACCGGCGACAAGCAGCTGGCGCTCGATCTCGAAGCGACCGGCTATGCGCAATACCAAGAAGAGATGGCGTGAGCCTGTGATGAATGCCGAGGTCCGCCCGATCAAGACTGCGGCCGAGACCGCGCTGGCGACGAGCTTCGCCGCGGCCAAGGCTGCGCTTCCGGGCGCCGCAGCGGTGGGCGCGGTGCGCGAGGACGCTTTCCGCCGGTTCGAGACCGAAGGGCTGCCGCACCGGCGCGTCGAAGAGTGGAAATATACTGACCTGCGCGCGCTCATGCGCGAGGCGAAGCCGCTCGCCGGCGTGCCGGACGCCGCCGCAAAGGCCCGCGCCAAGGAGGCGCTCTGCACGCTTGTCGACGTCGACGCGCGCCGCATCGTCTTCGTTGACGGCGCTTTCGTGCCCGAACTCTCGGATCTCGCCCGGCTCGAGGCGGGGCTGAGCATCCGCTCCATGGCGCAGGCGCTGGCGGCCGGAGATCGCCAGCTCCTCGCCCAGCTCGGGCAAATCGTGCCCAGCGACGATGTCGCGGTCGCGCTCAACACCGCCTTTATGGGCGACGGCGCGCTGATCCATGTCGCGCAAGGCGCGGCGCTGGCGCAGCCGATCCATCTCGTCTTCGTGAATGCGGGCACGGAGGCGGCATCGGTTTTCCTGCGCTCGCTGGTCGTGATCGAGAAGGGCGCACGCGCGATGCTGCTCGAAAGCCACGGCGGTTCGGCCGCGAGTGAGAATCAATTGAATTCGGCGCTCGAGTTGAAGGTCGGGGATGAGGCCCACGTCGACCACATCAAGATCACGGATCAAGGGGCGGGCACCCTGCACGTATCGACACTGATGGCCGCGATCGGCGCGCATGCCCGCTTCAACGAGTTTCTGTTCACGACCGGCGGCGGCGTCGTGCGCAACCAGGCATTCGTGCGTTTCGGCGGCGAGGGCACGGTCGCCGGCATCCGCGGCGCGAGCCTGCTCAAGGGCCGGCAGCACGCCGACACCACCTTGGTCGCCGACCACGCGGTGGGGGACTGCACCAGCCGCGAGGTGTTCAAGTCGGTGCTCGACGAGGAAGCCCGCAGCGTCTTTCAAGGCAAGATCATCGTGCGGCCGCACGCGCAGAAGACCGACGCCAAGATGGCGACGCACGCGCTGCTGCTCTCCGAGCGAGCGGAGGCCGACAACAAGCCCGAGCTCGAAATCTTCGCCGATGATGTGGTGTGCGGCCACGGCGCGACCTCGGGAGCGCTCGACGAGGACCTATTGTTCTATCTCAAGGCGCGCGGCATTCCCGCGAAGGAGGCGCAGGCGCTGCTGATTCAGGCCTTCGTCGGCGAGGCGGTGGAGGGCATCGAGCATGCAGGTTTGCGCGACGCGCTGATCGACCGCGTCGTGGCCTGGCTTGAGGCGAGAGGATGACGATGCATCCTGCCGTCACCAACGGCGCCTATGACGTCGAGCGCATCCGCGCGGACTTTCCCATCCTTGCGATGCAGGTCTATGGCCAGCCGCTCATCTACCTCGACAACGCCGCCTCGGCGCAAAAGCCGCAGGCGGTGCTCGACCGGCTGCACCACGCCTATACCGCCGAATACGCCAACGTACATCGCGGGCTGCATTACCTCGCCAACGCCGCGACCGAGGCCTACGAGGACGCGCGCGAGAAGGTGCGCGGCTTTCTCAACGCCGCTCGCAAGGAAGAGATCATCTTCACGCGCAACGCCACCGAGGCCATCAACCTTGTCGCCTATACGTTCGGCCGCGAGCGCATCAAGCCCGGCGACGAGATCGTGCTCTCGATCATGGAGCATCATTCCAACGTCGTGCCGTGGCACTTCTTGCGCGAGCGGCAGGGCGCCGTGATCAAATGGGCGCCGGTCGACGACGAGGGTAATTTTCTCGTCGATGAATTCGAAAAGCTGCTCACGCCGCGTACCAAGATGGTCGCGATCACCCACATGTCGAACATGCTCGGCACGCTCGTGCCGGTGAAAGAGGTGGTGCGGCTTTCCCACGCGCGCGGCATTCCGGTTCTGCTCGACGGCGCGCAGGCCGCCGTTCACCTCGACGTCGACGTGCAGGACATCGGCTGCGATTTTTACGCCGTGACCGGGCACAAGCTCTACGGCCCGACCGGCATCGGCGTGCTCTACGGCAAGCACGAACATCTTGCGGCCATGCCGCCGTTCAACGGCGGGGGTGAGATGATCCGCGAAGTGTTCGAGGACCGCGTTATTTACGGCGAGCCGCCGCATAAATTCGAGGCCGGCACCCCGCCGATCGTGCAGGCAATCGGGCTCGGTGCCGCCATCGACTACGTCAACTCGATCGGCAAGGCGCGCATCCGCACGCACGAGACTTCCCTCGTCAAATACGCGCACGAACGGCTGCGGGAGATCAACTCGCTGCGCATCTTCGGCACGACCAAGGACAAGGGCCCCATCGTCTCCTTCGATCTCAAGGGCGCGCATCCCCACGACGTCGCAACCATCATCGATCGCGCCGGGGTCGCGGTGCGCGCCGGCACCCATTGCGTGATGCCGCTGCTCGCCCGTTTCGGCGTGACCGCCACCTGCCGCGCCTCGTTCGGCCTTTACAATACGCGCGCCGAGGTCGACGGGCTTGCGCAAGCCTTGATCAAGGCGCAGGGTTTCTTCGCATGAGTGACGATCCGAACAAGCCCGCTGCCGTTGTGGCTTCCGAGCCGCCGGCCGAAGCCCCGCTTGCGCCCGCCGCCGCGCCCTCGGCGCTGCCGCAGGGCGAATTGGCGCGGCTGACCGACGACGTGATCGCCGCGCTTAAGACCGTCTACGATCCGGAAATTCCGTCCGACATCTACGAGCTCGGCCTCGTCTACAAGATCGACATCGCCGACGACCGCGCGGTGACGATCGAGATGACGCTCACGACGCCCAACTGCCCCTCGGCGCAGGAACTGCCAACCATGGTGGAGAACGCGGTGGCGAGCGTGCCCGGCGTCGGCGAGGTCAAGGTGAACATCGTATGGGATCCGCCCTGGGATCCGAGCCGCATGTCGGATGAAGCGCGCGCCGTGCTCAACATGTGGTGAGGCGTGAAGCTCGACCGCGTGATCGAGACTTGTCTTTACGTCGATGACCTCGACCGGGCGGGGCGCTTCTACGAGCAGGTGCTGGGGCTTGCCGCATTGACCGGCGACGCGCGCTTTCGCGCCTATGATGTCGGCGGCCAGAGCGTGTTGCTGCTATTTCACCGCGGCGCCACGCTGGAAACGGTGCGCATGCCGGGTGGCACGATTCCTCCGCATGACGGCCACGGACCGCTGCACATGGCCTTTGCCGTGGCCGCGGATCAATTGCCGCAATGGGAAGAAAAATTGCGCGAGCGAGGCATCGCCATCGAGGGCCGCACCGCCTGGTCCCGCGGCGGGCACAGTATTTATTTCCGCGACCCCGATGGGCATCTTCTGGAGCTGGCGACGCCGGGCCTGTGGGCGACATACTAGGGCGCCGCACACGCGGCCGCAGCGACGCAGAAAGGAAATCCCCAATGATGAGAGGTCTGATTGTTCTCGCGATCGGGGCCGTTGCTTTTGCAGTGGATGGCAATCCGGCAGCGGCGCAGGCCTATCCGTCGCGGCCGGTCACGATCATCGTGCCGTTCTCAGCGGGCGGGACGACCGACGTCATCGCCCGCATCCTCGGCGAGCACATGTCGCGGGCGTTGGGCCAGCAGTTCATCGTCGAGAACGCAGTCGGAGCGGGCGGCACCACCGGCTCGATCCGGGCCATGCGCGCAAGCCCGGACGGATACACCGTTGAATTGGGCAATATGGGAACGCATGCCGCTTCGGTGGCGCTCTACCCAACCCTCGCCTACAACCCCGAAGTCGATTTCGCGCCGATCGGCATGGTCGCCGGCCTTCCTGTCGTTATCGTGGGCAAAAAGGACTTCCCACCGGGCGACCTGAAGCAATTCGCGACGTACGTGAGAGCCAACGCCGACAAGCTCAACATGGCGCATGCCGGCGTCGGCTCGATCACCCATTTCACTTGCCTGCTGCTCAACTCGATCCTCGGCGTGAAGCCGACCCTGGTGCCGTTCAATGGCGCCGCTCCCGCCATCACCGCGCTGATCGCCGGTCAAGTCGATTACATGTGCAATGTCGCCCCTGACGTGGTTCAGCCGCTGCGCAGCGGATTGTTCAAGGCGTATGCGATTGGAACATCCAGGCGCAGCCCTGTGCTGGCGGACGTGCCGACGTCGGAGGAGGCCGGGCTTCCGCAATTCCAGGCATCGGCCTGGAACGCCTTGTTTGCGCCGAGGGAAACTCCGAAGCCAGTTCTCGACAAGCTCAGCGACGCCCTCGACAAGGCGCTTGACGACAAGAATACGCAAAAACGCCTGCTCGATCTCGGCAGCGAAATTCCCGACAAGGCGCGGCGCGGTCAGCAGCCGTTGGCCGTGCTGGTCAAAGACGAGATCGCGCGCTGGACGCCGATCATCAAGGCAGCAGCCGTCAAGTCGGAATAAGCAGGTCTATCGCCGCCGCCGAGAGGGCCTTCGTTGCTTCATCGAGCTGGGAAATGACCGCGTCCCTTTCAAGACATGCGCTTGGCGAAATTTGGCACGCCGCAGGACATGACGAAGCCGCGCTTGCTGCGGTCGATCTCGCTGGCGCCGAGCCGGTACTGCCGTCGTCTTTTGCCGTCGGGACGGCGGCTCAAGCCACTATTGCCGCCGCCGCTCTCGCGGCCGCTGAACTGTGGCGGCTGCGCTCGGGTCGCTCGCAGCGTGTCAGCGTCGACATGCGCAGCGCCGCGATCGAATTCCGCAGCGAACGGTATTTGCGCGTCGATGGCAGGCCCCCAGCCGAATATCATGATCCGATCGCGGGACTGTATCGCTGCGGCGACGGCCGCTGGGTGCGGCTGCATACCAATTTGCCCCATCATCGCGATGGCCTGCTCGGCCTGCTCGGCTGCGCTCACGAGCCAATGGCGGTGCAGCGCGCCCTCGACGGATGGCGGGGTGAGGCGCTCGAAGCTGCCGCCGCCGAGGCCGGCCTCGTCGTCACCGCATGCCGCTCGTTTGCCGAATGGGATGAGCATGCCCAGGGCCGCGCGATCGCTCGCCTTCCACTGTTCACCATCGATCGGATCGGCGACGCGCCGGCGCAGCCGTTGCCTCCGGCTGATCGTCCGCTTGCCGGCGTCAAGGTGCTCGACCTGACGCGCATCATTGCCGGCCCGGTGTGCGGCCGCACGCTCGCGGTGCATGGAGCCGATGTGTTGCTGATTACGGCATCGCATCTGCCGTCAATGCAGCCGCTCGTCATCGACACCGGACGCGGCAAATTATCGGCGCATATCGATTTGCGGCAGCCTAGCGGGCGCGAGGCCCTGGCCTCGCTGCTGCGGGATGCGGATGTCTTCGTGCAAGGTTACCGGCCGGGCGCCATTGCCGCGTTCGGCTTCGGCCCGCAAGATGTCGCACGGATCCGGCCCGGCATCGTCTACGTCTCCCTCTGCGCTTACGGGTATGAAGGCCCGTGGGCGGGCCGCCGCGGGTTCGACTCGCTTGTCCAGACAGCGAGCGGCTTCAATGCCGCGGAAGCGCACGCTTGCGGTGCGCGCGAGCCGAGACCTCTCCCGGCTCAAGTGCTCGACCACGCCACGGGCTACCTCATGGCGTTCGCGGCTCTGTCGGCGCTCACGCGCCGTGCTGCGCAAGGAGGCAGCTGGCACGTTCGAGTCTCTCTCGCGCAGACCGGCTACTGGCTTCGCAAGCTCGGCCGCGTGGATGGCCTCAGTTGTGCGGATCCCGGCTTCGATGACGTCAGCGATTGCTTGGAAGACTCGCCGTCTGGCTTCGGGCGGCTGACCGCCGTGCAGCACTCAGCTGTCATGACCGAAACGCCGCCGCACTGGGTGCGACCAACCGTTCCCCTCGGTACCCATCCACCCGCTTGGCCATAGAGCGTGGCGTCGTCGAGGGCTCAATCGAGGCAGGCTCAGTCGGACAGATCGAGGCGATAGAACCTCGTTGCCGTGCCACGGAACAAGTCGGCTTTCTCCGCGTCGCTTGCGCCCTTTGTCAGCAGCTTGCAGGCGTTCCAAAACACCGGATAGCTGTAGGAGCCCTTATCGACGGGAAAATTGCTCTCGAACATGCATCGCGACGACGAGAACGCAGCGATGCAGGTTTCGATGTACGCACGCCAGGTGTTTGCCAGCATCTCGGAGGATGGCGGCTCAGGCTGCTCGTGGAAGCCGAAGCCGCCCATACGCATGCCGAGCCCGCCGAGTTTGACGTGAACGTTGGGGCAGGCGGCCAGCGCCTTGATCGATGCGGTCCAGCCAGGAAAAACTTGCTTGTGCTTGCCGGCATAGGCGCCGATGCCGATCGGGCCGCCCACGTGATTGAGCACAATCTTCGTTTGTGGAAAGGCGCGCGCGAGATCGCGAACCTCGTCGATCTGCGGATGATAGAGCCAGGCATCGAAGGAAAGGCCAAGTCGGCCGAGCACCGCGAAGCCTTCGCGAAATTTGCTGTCGCCCAAGAGACCGCGCGGTGGGCTGTAGGCCGGATTGAGGATCGAGTTGTCGGCGTCCCAGGCGCTGGTGTGGCGGATGCCGCGGAAGCGATCGCCGCCGGCACGAATATGCGCGGCCAGCACCGACTCGACGCGACTGCCCAACGTGAGATCCGCATGGCTGACAATCCCGGCGCAGTGGCGGGTCTTGCCGTAGATGCCGCTCGCGCTCATGGCGGCGACGCCGTTGACGAACTCGGTTTCACCGACCGGGCGCATCTCCACCGGGCCGGCGGCGCGCGTCATCGCCCGCGCCTGCACGAATACGGTCGCGACGATGTTGTGGCCGCTCGCGGTATCCGCCAGCAATTCATCGAGCAGATAGCGCCAGCCGGGCCGGTCCCAGAGATGATGGTGTGGATCGACGATCGGTAGATCGGGCTCGAGGATCGGCTCCTTGCGCCGATCGAGCCACTCCTGGCGGACGGGAAGATAGTACGGGGTTGTGGCGGACGTCGACGCAATCGACACGGCGGGCTTCCTCCAGCGGTAGCATCGCAAGCGCGCGTCACTTACGATAGCACGAAGCGGTTCCGGAACGACGCAGCGGTCAGGGAGGCTCCATGGCGATCGGCTCAAAGTACCTCTTTGTGGTGAGCATGGACGTTGATGCCAATAAAGAGGCGCTGTTCAACGAGGTGTATGATACCGAACACATCCCGAACCTGCTCAAGGTCCCCGGCGTTCGCGCAGTGAGCCGGATGGCCGGCGAGGCCTTTACCGTGAGTATCGGTGGCGAGGAGAAGAAGGTCGCCCATGACGGCCCGCGCTATAGCGCGCTCTACGAGATCGACGGCCCTCACGTGCTTGTCAGCCCGGCCTGGGCCAAGGCGGTCGAAGAAGGCCGCTGGCCAGGTCAGGTGCGGCCCTTCACCCACAACCGGCGGCATGCATTGTATAAGGTACGCTAGCCGCGCCGGACGAAGCCGCAAGGCCGTGCATCAAAGAGGCGAGGCGTAGCGGATCAGCTGCTTTGGAATTGATCCAACGCGCCTGTCCGCACAGCGATCTCGGCCTTCACAAGCAGGATTTCGTTGTTATTTTAGCCTTATAGGAGATTCCGCCGCCGGGCCTTGAACCCGGCGGAGGGAGAGAGGTGAAATGGCTGCACCCCGAGCGAGACCCCAGGCGATCCGTCTCACGGATGCCGCCGCCGAGCGCATCAAATACGTGATGGCGAACGCCGAACAGTCGATCGTCGGCGTGCGCGTCGGCGTCAAGAACGGCGGCTGCGCCGGCATGACCTACACGATGGAATACGCCGAGCGGATCGAGGCGGCGGACGAGGTGGTCGAGGACAAGGGCGTGTGTGTGCTGATCGATCCCAAGGCCGTGCTGTTCTTGATCGGCACCGAGATGGACTACAAGACCGACAAGCTCTCCGCTCAATTCGTATTCAACAATCCGAACCAGACCTCGGCCTGTGGCTGCGGCGAATCGGTCAAGCTCAAGCCCGCAGCGCAAGCGAATTAATACATCGCAATCTCAATGATTCACCGTCATGCCCGCGCTTGTCGCGGGCATCCACGTCTTTTGTGCTTTCGTATTCAAAAAAACGTGGATGGCCGGAACAAGTCCGGCCACGACAGCGTGGATCGATTTCGCTTTACGCCTTGGCGCGGACCGGTCGCAGCAAGAACGCCGGCAAATGCCCGCCGTCGTCCGCAGGCGCGGGACGCGACTTGGGCGCGTGGCGTGGGCGCACCTCGTCGAGGCGGGTCACCGGCGCCGGCGTGACCGGCGTGGCATCGCGGCGTTCGCGATGCTGGCGGCGATGGCCGCGGCGGCCGCCGCTGCGCTGGTCGTCCTTGCGATGCTCGCTTGTTTCCGTGGGCTCGGACGCGCGTGGTGCCTCGCCCTTCCAGGGGATGGTCTGTCCGATCAGCTTCTCGATCGCGGCGACGCCCTTGCGGTCGGCGGGCGCAACGATGGTGATTGCGGTGCCGCTCCTCCCGGCGCGGCCAGTGCGGCCGATGCGATGCACGTAATCGTCGGGATGATGCGGCACATCGAAGTTGAAGATGTGACTGACGGCGGGAATATCGAGGCCGCGCGCGGCGACGTCGGAGGCGACCAGCAGCGTGACCTCGTTCCGGCGGAATTGATCGAGCGCCGCCATGCGTGCCGGCTGGTCCATGTCGCCGTGCAGCGCGATGGCGGAAAAGCCGTGGCGAATGAGCGAGCGATGCAGGGCTGCGACCTCGCGCTTGCGGTTGCAAAAGATGATCGCGTTGGTCAGGCCTTCGGCCGAGCGGATCAAGCGCCGCAGCGTGTCGCGCTTCTCGTGCGGCTCGCGGCCGGTCTTGACCAGCCATTGCGTGGTGGTGGCGACGGTGGTGGCGGGGCGCGCAACCTCCACCTTCACCGGATTGTGCAGGAATTGCTCGGTGATGCGCCGGATCTCCGGCGGCATGGTGGCGGTGAAGAACAGCGTCTGACGCGTGAACGGAACGAGCCTGCAGATGCGCTCGATGTCGGGGATGAAGCCCATGTCGAGCATGCGGTCGGCTTCGTCGATCACCAACAGCTCGACCCCGGTGAGCAACAGCCGTCCGCGCTCGAAATGGTCGAGCAGCCGACCAGGCGTCGCGATGAGAACATCGACGCCGCGGGTGAGCTTCGAATCCTGATCGTCGAACGAGACGCCGCCGATCAATAGGGCGACGTTAAGCTTCTGACCGGCGCCGTATTTCTCGAAACTTTCCTGAACCTGCGCGGCGAGCTCGCGCGTCGGCTCGAGGATAAGCGTGCGCGGCATTCTGGCGCGCGCGCGGCCATGCTCGAGCCTGGTGAGCATGGGCAGCGTGAAGGCAGCGGTCTTGCCGGTACCGGTCTGCGCGATGCCGAGCACGTCGCGGCGCGCGAGCACGTGCGGTATGGCCTGTTGCTGGATGGGGGTGGGGGTGGTGTAACCGGCCGCTTGTACCGCGGCGAGAACTTTTTCGGACAAGCCGAGCTGTGAAAAGGACATAAAACCTCGAGTCGGGACCGTCCGGAGCCTAGCCGCGCCGGGTGACGGAACTACGACTAAAGTTGCGCGGAGACGGACGGTCGAGTGTTACGGTCGAACCGTTTGCGCGGAACATAGTCATCGGCGGCCCAAAGTCAATCCTGCTGCACTGCAATAAGTTTAATTGTGGCTTAATTTTTTTCGCTTGGCGCGGAGCGTGGGGATGGCTCAATCGCCCCCCGCGCTGATCCCGGGACTAAACTGCTCCGCTCGGCTTTGCGCCAAGCAACTCCCGGTGCTCTGGCGATTCGGGCCGGTTCACGTAGATAGGCCACCATGGCATCGGTGTTGGATCTCATCGGCGACACGCCTCTCGTCGAGGTCACGTGGATCGAGCGCGGTCCCTGCCGGCTGTTTTTAAAGCTCGAGAGCGCGAACCCCTCGGGCTCGCTCAAGGACCGTCCGGCGCGCACCATGATCGAGGCGGCGGAAGCCGACGGTCGCCTCAAGCCCGGCGGCACCATCGTCGAGGCCACCGCCGGCAACACCGGGCTCGGACTGGCGCTGGTCGGCGGCCGCAAGGGCTACCGCACGCTGCTCGTCGTTCCCGACAAGATGGCGCGTGAGAAGGTATTACATGCCAAGGCGATGGGAGCCGAGGTCGTCACCACGCGCTCGGACGTGGGAAAAGGGCATCCCGATTACTATCAGGATCTCGCCGAAGCGATCGCGCGCCGCACGTTCGGCGCTTTCTTCGTCAATCAGTTTGCCAATCCCGCCAACCCGCAGGCGCATGAGACAACGACAGGTCCGGAAATCCTGCGCCAGATGGATGGCGACGTCGATGCCGTCGTAGTCGGCGTCGGCTCGGGCGGCACGCTCACCGGCATCGGTCGTTTCATGCGGCGCACCTCCCCCAAGACCGCGATGATCCTCGCGGATCCGGCGGGCTCCGTGCTCGCGCCTTTGGTCGAGACCGGGCGGATGCTGCAGGCCGGAAGCTGGGCGGTCGAGGGCATCGGCGAAGACTTCGTGCCGCCGAATGCCGAGCTCGGGCTCGTCTCCCGAGCATTCGCGATTCCCGACGCCGAAAGCTTTGCCGCCGCGCGCGAACTGTTGCGCGCCGAGGGCATTCTCGCCGGCTCCTCTTCCGGCACGCTGCTGGCCGCGGCGTTGCGTTATTGCCGCGCGCAATCCGCGCCCAAGCGCGTGGTGAGCCTCGTTTGCGACTCCGGCGCAAAATATCTTTCCAAGGTGTTCAATCCCATCTTCCTCGCGCAGGAAGGCTGGAGCCGCCCCGACCGGCACGGCACGGTGCGCGATATCGTTGTGAGCCGTTATAGCGAGGGCACGGCGGTCGTGGTGCGGCCGGAGGATAATCTGCGTACCGTATTCGCCCGCATGCGCTCGGCCGACGTGTCGCAGCTTCCGGTGGTGGACGAGCGCGGGCATGTGGTCGGGCTCGTAGACGAGAGCGACGTGCTCGCCGCGCTCCTCACCGAGCGCGACGATCCGAACAAGGCGTTTGAGCGGCCGGTGCAAGAGGTGATGGTGACGCGGCTCGAGACGATTTCCGCCGACGCGCCGATCGCCGATCTCCTGCCCCTGTTCCGCAAGGATTACGTCGCCATCGTCATGGATGGCGACCAGTTTCTCGGCGTGGCGACCCGCCTCGACCTCATCAACTATTTTCGGATCGCGCTGTGATCGCGGTGGCCTAGGCCCGCCTAGCCCAGTTCGGCATAGTTCGTTTGTGACGCTTAAGACATTCGAGCTTCGTTCCGTTCACCCCCCGCGGAAGCAGGGGTCCAGGGTCACGAACCGCGGCTCCTCGATTCCCGCGTTCGCGGGAATGAGCGGAGTTTCGATGTCACGGCTATTGAGGGCATAATCGCGCGCGCCTGAAGGACATTGGCAATGACCAAATCGAACCAGCTCGATTTCTCGACGCGCTGCATCCACGCGGGGCAGGAGCCCGATCCCACCACCGGCGCCGTGATGATGCCGATCTACACCACCTCGACTTACGTTCAGCAGAGCCCGGGCGTGAACAAGGGTTACGATTACGCGCGCACCAAGAATCCCACGCGCATGGCGTTCGAGCGCTGCATCGCCGATCTCGAAGGCGGCAGCGCGGCCTTCGCCTTTGCCTCGGGCCTTGCCGCGATCTCGACCACGCTCGAATGCCTCGACCACGGCTCCCATATCGTTGCCGTCGACGACCTTTACGGCGGCTCGCGTCGGCTGTTCGAGCGGGTGCGCAACCGCTCGATGGGGCTGCAAGTGAGCTATCACGATCTTTCCGACGCCGGCGCGATCGACGCGGCGATCCGGAACGAGACCCGCCTGATCTGGATCGAGACGCCGACCAATCCGCTGCTCAAACTCGTCGATCTCGAACGCGTGGCGGCGGTTGCGAAAAAGCGCGGCATCTGGGCGATCGCCGACAACACCTTCGCCAGTCCCTATATCCAGCGGCCGCTTGAGTTCGGCTTCGATCTCGTTGTGCATTCGACCACGAAATATCTCAACGGACATTCCGATATGGTCGGCGGCGTCGCGATCGCCGGCGAAAATGCCGAACTGCGCGACAAGATGCGATTTCTGCAGAACGCCGTCGGCGCCATCCAAGGTCCGTTCGATTCCTTCCTGGCGCTGCGCGGGCTCAAGACGCTGGCGCTGCGCATGGAGCGTCACTGCGCTTCGGCGCTGAAGATCGCCGCCTGGCTCGAACGCCACCCCAAGGTAAGGCGCGTGTTCTATCCGGGACTCGCCAGCCATCCACAGCACGCCCTCGCCAAAAAGCAAATGCACGGTTTCGGCGGCATGATCTCGGCCGAGCTTGCCGGCACGCTCGATGACGCCCGGCGCTTCCTCGAACGCTGCCGGCTGTTTGCCTTGGCGGAGAGTCTCGGCGGCGTCGAAAGCCTGATCGAGCACCCCGCGCTCATGACGCACGGCTCGGTGCCGGCCGAGGTCCGCGCGAGTGGGGGCATCAGCGACACCTTGGTGCGCCTCTCCGTGGGCATTGAGGACGCCGACGATCTCATCGCCGATCTCGCCGCGGCGCTGGGCTAGTACATGTCGCGATGAAGTTGGATCATGCCGCAGCATCCGCTCGTCCCTTGCGCGGGAATGAGCGGAGCGTGTGGGCCAAGCCGAACGAAGTAACGCGAGGATGACTGAAAACAAGCTGCGCACCCAGGTCGGTATCGTCGGTGCCGGGCCTGCCGGGCTGATGCTGTCGCATCTCCTCCACCTCGAGGGCATCGATAGCGTGATTCTGGAAAACCGCGGCCGCGACTACATCGAAAGCCGCATCCGCGCCGGACTGATCGAGCAGTGGGCGAGCGACCTTCTCGTCGAGACCGGCGTCGGCGCGCGCATGCAGCGCGAAGGCATGTTCCACAACGGTGTCTATTTCGCCTTTGGCGGCGCCTTGCACTACATCAACTTCCGCGAGGTGGTCGGCAAGGGCGTGACCATCTACGGCCAGCAGGAGCTGGTGAAGGACTTGATCGCGCGTCGGCTCGCCGACGGCGGACAAATTCTGTTCGAGGCGAGCGCCGTGAGCGTCCACGATTTTGCCGGCCGCGCACCGAAAATTCGTTTCCGCCATAGCGGCCGCGACATCGAGCTCGCCTGCGACTTCATCGGCGGTTGCGACGGTTTTCACGGCATTTGCCGGCCGAGCATTCCGGCCGCGGCGCTCACGCCCTATGATCGCGAATATCCGTTCGGGTGGGTCGGGATCCTCTCCGAATCTCCGCCGCCCGAGCATGAGCTGATCTATGCCTATCACGAGCGCGGCTTTGCGCTTTACACCATGCGCTCGCCGACATTGGCGCGGCTCTACATACAATGTGCGCCCGACGACGACATCGAGAACTGGCCGGATGCGCGCATCTGGCAGGAGCTGCATGCCCGCATCGGCGGCACCCGTGAGCTCACCGAGGGTACGATGCTACAGAAGGGTATCACCCCGATGCGCAGCTTCGTGGTCGAGCCCATGCAACATGGCCGGCTCTTTCTCGCCGGCGACTCCGCCCATATTCAGCCGCCAACCGGCGCAAAAGGCATGAATCTAGCTTTGGCAGACGTGCGGGTGCTCGCGCGGGCAATTTGCGAACTCTACCGCTCCGGCCGCAGCGATCTGCTGGAGCGTTATTCGGCGACGTGTTTGCGGCGGGTGTGGAAGGCGCAGCGCTTCTCCTCCTGGATGACGCAGCTGTTTCATCTTGATCCCAGCTACAATGCCTTTGACCGCAAACGCCAACTCGCCGAGCTCGACTATGTGACCAGCTCGGAGGCGGCCATGCGCTCGCTGGCCGAAAACTATGCCGGGCTTCCGGTCGAGCTGTGAGCGAGGCGGCGCGGATGCAGGTGCTGGTGGTCGGAGCGGGCGTGGTGGGGCTGGCGGTGGCGCGCGCCGCCGCGCTCGCCGGGCACGACGTGGTGGTGGCGGAAGCGACCTCCGGCATCGGCACCGGCGTCTCCTCGCGCAACAGCGAAGTGATCCACGCCGGCCTTTACTATCCCACCGGATCGCGGCGCGCCCAGCACTGCCCGCGCGGCCGGCGCATGCTCTACGCGTTCTGCGCCTCGCACGGCGTGCCGCACCGCAAATGCGGTAAGCTCGTCGTTGCCGCCAATGCCGACGAGCTGCCGCGGCTGGAGCCGCTCTTCAAGCAGGCGCAGGTCAATGGCGTCGAGGGCATCGAGATCATCGATGCCGCCGCCGCCAACCGGCTCGAGCCCGCGCTCACCTGTGTCGCTGCGATGCACTCGCCGGAAACCGGCATCATCGACAGTCATCGCTACATGCTCGCACTACGCGGCGATCTGGAAGATCGCGGCGGTATGATTGCGTTCAATAGCCCCATCGAGAACCTCAAGCCGGCGCGCGTCGGCGGCTGGGATGCCGCGGTCGGCGGCAGTGAGCCGCAATGGGCGAGCTTCGATGCGGTGATCAATTGCGCCGGGCTCGGAGCCCAGCGCTTGGCGCGGGCAACCGAAGGCTATCCGTCAACGCGGGTGCCGCGGCTCGTCCTCGCCAAGGGCAATTATTTCGGCTTCGCCGGCCGGCCGGTGTTCTCACGCCTCATTTATCCGGTGCCGGTGCCCGGCGGGCTCGGGGTGCACGTGACGCTCGATCTCGCCGGGCGCATGCGCTTCGGGCCGGACGTGGAATGGATCGAGCGCGAAGATTACGACGTCGACGCGAGCCGCGCGCTCGCGTTCTATCGGCGCATCCGCGATTATTGGCCGGCGCTGCCGGATAATTCGCTCACACCGGATTATTGCGGGATCAGGCCGAAGCTCACGGGTCCGGGCGAGGCAGCGGCCGACTTTATGATCGATGGGCCCAACCAGCACAAACTTGCGGGCATCGTTCACATGTTCGGCATCGAGTCGCCCGGACTCACGTGCGCACTTTCGATCGCGGAAGAGGTCGTGGCCTCTATTTCCGACTGAACACGTCGCTTTGGAATTTTTCAGCCGGCTCGGTGTTCAACCCTCGACGGACCGCGTGCATGCGGTCGCGAAAGTCAGAGGGAGGAAACGATGCCAATCATTCGCCGCGAGTTTCTTCGGCTGTCGGGCCTGGCAGCGGCGGCTCCATCGCTCGCGAACATTGCGGTGGCACAAGCGGGACCGAAGCTCACCCAGATCCTGCGCAACGATCTCGAAGGCCAAGGTCAGGTGGTTCAGGAAACCGTCGTCAGTATCGTCGAATTCCCGCCCGGCAGCGCGGCTCCCTGGCACGTGCATCCCGGAGCCCAGGAATTGCTGCACGTGATTGAAGGCAGCTTGATCGTTGAAGTCGAAGGCAAGGGAAGTAACATCCTCAAGGCTGGGGAAGCAGGAATCATTCCTGCCGAACTCGTCCATCTCGCCCGCAACGACAGCGCGAGCACCACCGGCAAAGCGCTGGTGGTGCACAGCCGAGCGGCCAAGGACAAGCCGCTGCTGGTCGTGGTGAAGAAATAATCGTCGGCGTGGCGTAAGTGGCCACGCCTCGCGTAATCAGAAATAGCGCCACCACACATACACGTGGCAGATCGCAATCGAGACCACCATCAGCGGCATGCCGTAGAAGGCGTAAGTCAGGAAACGAAACGGGACGCCGTTGCGCTCGGCAACCCCCGCAACCGTGAGATTGGCGGAAGCCCCGATCAGCGTGCCGTTGCCGCCGAGGCAGGCGCCGAGCGAGAGGCACCACCACAGCGGCTCGATCTTGTCTGCACCGCCATAGGCCGGAGCCATGCTCTTGATCAGCGGGATCATGGCGGCGACGAACGGGATATTGTCGATGATCGCGGAGAGGAAGGCCGACGCCCACAGAATGGCGTAACCGGCGGTCGCTATGTGGCCGCCGGTCGCCGCCACGAGATCGTTGGCGAGCAGACGCAGTAGCCCGCCCACCTCCACCCCGCGCACCACGATGAACAGGCCGATGAAGAAGAAGATCGTGATCCATTCCACGTCGCCGAAGGTCTTGTGTACGTTCTGCGACTGCTTCTCCGCGTGGTGTTGCCAATTGTCGAGAAACATCAGCACGGCCGCTCCGGTCAGCGCGATCGTGGCGGGCTCGAGATGAAGCGGTCGCGCGAGCACGAAAGCCGAGATCACCGCGATGAGCACCACGAGCGATTGCTTGAGCAGCGTCCAGTCGAGAACGGTTTCTTTCGCGCTCATGCCCATGACCAGGGCGCGCCGCGCCGGCGTCGATTTCAGCGCCTTGCCCCAGATGAGATGAATCATCAGCGCTTGCACCGCCATCACCACGACGATGACCGGCGTGAGATGGATGATGAAAGCGTTGAAATCGAGCCCGGCGAGCGAGCCGATCATGATGTTGGGCGGATCGCCGATCAGCGTGGCCGTGCCGCCGATATTCGACGCGAACACTTCGGCGAACAGGAACGGATACGGCGGAACGTCGAGTTCTCTGGTGATCGCCAGCGTCACCGGCACCACCAAGAGCACCGTCGTAACGTTATCGAGCAGCGAAGAAACCACGGCGGTGGTGAGTTGCAGCAGCAGCAGAATTCCCGCGGGCTTGGCTCTTGCCCTCTGCGCCGACCATATCGCCAGATATTCGAACATGCCGGAGCGGCGCGAGACCGACACCAGAATCATCATGCCGGTGAGCAGCCCGATGGTATTCCAATCGATGCCCTTGAGCGCCTCGTTCTGATCGAGCGCGCCGATCCAGATCATCGCCGCGGCGCCGATAAGCGCGACGATCGCCCGGTTGAACTTGTCCCAGACGATGGCGGCGTAGGTGATGCACAGGATGATGGTCGATACCATCATCGCATCGAGGCCGAAGAAGATATGCGGCACGAACAGCTGGTCAGCCACTCAGCGTCCCCTACACGGCCGGCAGGCTCGGGGAAGCCTCGTAGGCTGTCAAGCCGCGGGCGCGTCGCACCCATTCCGGTGATGGCGCGGTGTGTTTAGAGTATCGGCGTCAGTGAAGGCAGATGGGAGGAGGACGCATGAGCCAGACGCGATTCATCAATCCGCAAACGCTGGGAAAGCCGCCCGGATACACGCATGTGGTCGAGATCACCGCGCCGGCGCGCATCATCTACATCGCCGGACAGCTCGGGGTCGGCCGCGACGGCAAGGTCGTCGGCGACGACATCCGCGCGCAAGCGGTGCAGACGTTCGAGAATCTGAAAAACGCGCTCGCCGCCGTCGGCGCGGAGTTCCGCAACGTCGTGAAATTCAACAACTATCTCGTCGACCGCGCGCACCTGCCGACCTTCCGCGAGGTGCGCGACAGCTACCTTTCCGCAAACGATCGCCCGGCAAGCACCACCATCGCGATCTCCGGGCTGGCGCGGGACGGCGCGCTCATCGAGATCGAGGCGGTCGCCATGCTGCCGGCGGCTGCACGCTCGAAGGCGGCTTCGAGATCGGAATCCAAATCTGCAGGCAAGGCGCGCGCGGCGCGTTCGGCTAAGCGCCCTTCGCGAGCAAGAAAAAAGTAAGCAGGGCGAAGACCGGCAGCAGCACCGCTGCCGACCACAGCATGTAGCCGACAAAGCTCGGCATCTTCACGCCGCGCTCGACGGCGATGGCATAGATCATGAAATTCGGCGCGTTACCGATATAGGTCATCGCGCCCATATAGACAGAGCCCATGGAGATCGCCGCGAGCGTTGGCGCGAGCGGCCCCATCAGCGCGTGGGGGTCGCTGCCGGCGAGATCAAAGAACACGAGATAGGTGGGCGCGTTGTCGAGAAACGCTGAGAGTACGCCGGTCAGCCAGAAATAGGCGACCGCGTGCGGGCTGCCGTCTTGCGTCGTGACTGCAGTCAGGAGCCACGCGAAGGCGCCGTCCTTGCCAGCCTCCAGCATCGCTCGCACAGGAACAATACAAACAAAGATGCCGGCGAAGAGGATGGCAACCTCGGCAATCGGCTCCCAGGTGAAACCATTGGCCTCGCGATGCTCGTTGGGCGTGAGCGCGAGCGAGAGGACGGCGATCAGCGCCAGTGTGGCGTCGCGCGCAATGTTTTGCAGCTTGAACGTGGTGTCATAGATGCTAAAGCCGATACCGGAGTCCCATGCCGCCGCAGCGAGGATGACGGCGACGATGCCCGCCATCAGTGGGAGATTGATGGCGCCGCTGAGGCCAAGCTGCATCGGCCGTCTGTGTTCGCCGACAGTCGTGACCAAACGGTCCTTGCGATAGTACCAAACGTCGAACACGATGAAGGCTGCGAGCACTAGGCCGGCGACGAGCGTGGTTTCAAACCACAGCGTGCGCGTGGTCCAGAAGAAGTCGACGCCGCGCAGGAAGCCGATGAAGAGCGGCGGATCGCCGAGCGGCGAGAGCGCGCCGCCGATATTGGCCACGAGAAAGATGAAGAACACGACCACGTGCACGTTGTGGAGTCGCGCGGCATTGGCGCGAAGGAGCGGGCGGATCAGAATCATTGCAGCCCCTGTGGTGCCGACCACGCTGGCGATCAAGGTGCCGAAGGCGAGCATCGCCGTGTTGACGGCAGGCGTGCCGCGAAACTCTCCCGTGACCAAAATGCCGCCGGCGACCACGTAGAGCGCGAACAGGAGCACGATGAAGGTCAGATACTCGGCCAGCATCGCGTGCGTGAAAGCGGCGGCTGCGGCCGGCGCGCCGTAGGCCGCGGCGAGCGGTATGAGCGTGAGCGCGCTCCAAGCGAAGGCGAGCTTGCCGTAATGTCGGTGCCAGAACCGCGCGAACAGGAGCGGGCCGGTGGCGATGGTGAGGAGGATGCCGACGAACGGCAGCGCCCAGGGCCAGCCGAGCTTCGTACCGTCGAGCGCCGCGGCGGCGTGTGCGGGGTCCGGCGCGAGGGCGGCAAGAGCTATGAGTGAGAAATGAACGGTTCGATGAACCAGCGCGAGCGGCAAACTCGGTCTGCTCCCTCCTCCCTTGTGGGGGAGGGGTGGGGAGGGGGGTAGATCGGTGTAATTGTGGTGGCGCCAACTGCGAACAAACCGCACGACCCCCACCCCCAACCCCTCCCCACAAGAGTACGCGGCGCTGCTATACATCAGCACAAACGAGTGTGCTCTGGCTCAATGCGCGTCGTCCCAGTTCTGTGCGGCGCGCGCCTCGACCGCGAGCGGCACTGACAGCGAGAGGGCGGGAAGCGGCGCTTGCGCCATCACCTTCTCGATCACCGGTAAGGTCTTTTCCACCTCCGCGTCCGGCACCTCGAATACGAGCTCGTCGTGCACCTGCAGCAGCATCTGCGCCGAGAGCTTCGCTTTCGCCAGCGCCGGCTCCATGCGTACCATGGCGCGGCGGATGATGTCCGCAGCGGTACCCTGCAGCCGCGCGTTGATGGCCGCGCGCTCATTGAAGGCGCGGATCGACGCATTGGAGTGGGCGATCTCGGGATAGTGGCACTTGCGGCCGAACAGCGTGAGCACATAGCCGTTCTGCTTCGCGAAAGCTTTAGTTTCCTCCATGTAGTCGCGAATGCCGGGGAAGCGATCGAAATATTTCCTGATATAGGCGCCCGCCTCCTCGCGCTCGATGCCGAGCTGATTGGCAAGCCCGAAGGCCGAGATGCCGTAGATGATCCCGAAGTTGATCGCTTTGGCGCGGCGCCGAATCTCCCCCGGCATGCCCTTGACCGGCACGCCGAACATTTCCGAGGCGGTCATGGCATGAATGTCGAGGCCCTCGCGGAACGCCTTCTTCAGTGCCTCGATGCCGGCGATTTCGGCAAGGAGCCGCAGTTCGATCTGCGAATAATCGGCGGAGACGAGCTTGTGGCCGTTGGTGGCGATGAAGGCACGCCGGATCTTGCGGCCCTCCTCGGTACGGATGGGAATGTTCTGCAAGTTCGGCTCGGACGACGACAGGCGGCCGGTCGGAGTCGCCGCCAGCGCGTAGCTCGTATGCACGCGATGGGTCTGCGGATTGACGTAACTTGGCAGCGCGTCGGTGTAGGTCGACTTGAGCTTCGAAACCTGTCGCCAGTCGAGAATTTTTCGCGGCAGCGCGTGACCCTGCTCGGCGAGGTCGTCGAGAACCCGCGCGCCCGTCGACCATTGGCCGGTCTTGGTCTTGGTGCCGCCGGGAAGCCCGAATTTGCCGAATAGGATGTCGCCGAGCTGCTTGGGGCTGCCCGGGTTGAGCGGCTCGCCGGCGAGCGTCTGGATCTCGGCCTCGAGCGCGCCGGCGCGTTGCGCGAATTCGCCCGACAAGCGCGAGAGCACAGGCCGATCGATGGAGATGCCGCGGCGCTCCATGCGCGCGAGCACCGGAATGAGTGGCCGCTCCAGCGTCTCATACACGCTGCTGACGCGATCGGCGGGAAGACGCGCCTTGAGCACCTGCCACACTCGCAGCGTCACGTCGGCCCGCTCGGCGGCATATTCGGCGGCTTTTTCGACCTCCACGCAGTCGAACGCGATCTTGGCCTTGCCCGAACCGGTGAGCTGGTTTTCGTCAATGGTGGCGTGATCGAGGTAACGCTGCGACAGCGACGCCAGTGCATGAACGGAACGTCCGGCGTCGACGACATAGGACATGAGCATGACATCGTCGTAAGGCGCGAGCTCGATGCCGCGCACCGCGAACATCTGCAGGTCGAACTTGAGATCGCAGCCGATTTTGAGCACTTCCGGATCTTCGAGCAGCGGCTTCATGGCTGCGAGCGCCGAGCGCTCCTCGATCTGGCCGGGCGCAATGTCGCCGGCGAACAAGCTTCCGTTGCCGCCGTCGCCGCGCTTGCGGTGGGCGAGGGGAACGTAGCAGGCTTCGTTCGCCGCGAGCGCCAGCGAGAAACCGCACAACGTGGCCTGCATCGGGTCGATACTAGTGGCCTCGGCAACAATCACGATCCTGCCGCGTTCGCGCGCGCGAGCGATCCAGGCCTCGAGCCCCTCGAGGCTGCGCACCACCCCGTAGCGGGAGCGATCGAACTTGGCGTTGCGCGCCGCTGCCGTGCGTGCGACAGCGCGCGCCTGCGGCGTGAACTCGGCTTCCGCCGCATCCGGCTTGCGCGGCGCGCTCTCCTGCGCTTTGCCCGGCGGAGTCGCTTTTGCGGTCGCAGGGAGAGGAAGCATCCCTTGCTCGGGCGCTCTCGCCGTGCTCGGTGCGCTTGCCGCCTTGAGCTTGCCGTCCGCCTCGATCGCTCCGGGATCGATGCTGGCGAACTCCGCCACCCGCCGGGTAAGCGTGGAAAATTCCATCGCCTTGAGGAAGGCGATCAGCCGTTTGTAGTCGGGATCGTGCACGGAAAGCTCGGCGAGCGGCACCTCGAGGGGGACGTGGGCGTCGAGCGTTACCAGCTTTTTCGACAGCCGCGCGTGTTCGGCATGATCGATCAGCGCCTGCCGCCGCTTCTCCTGCTTGATCTCGCCGGCGCGCGCGAGCAGCGTTTCGAGATCGCCGTATTCGCCGATCAGCTGTGCCGCCGTCTTGACCCCGATGCCCGGCACGCCCGGCACGTTGTCGGTCGAATCCCCGATCAGCGCCTGCACCTCGATCATCTTATCCGGGGGCACGCCGAATTTTTCGACCACCTCGGGAATGCCGATCCTACGGTCCTTCATCGTGTCGTACATGATGACGCAGTCGGTCACGAGCTGCATCAGATCCTTGTCCGAGGCGACGATGGTGGCGCTGGCGCCGGCTTCGCAGGCCTCGCGCACATAGGTCGCGATCAAATCGTCGGCCTCGTAGCCCTGTTGTTCCAAGCACGGGATATCGAAGGCGCGCACCGCTTCGCGGATGAAGGCAAATTGCGGACGCAGATCGTCGGGTGGATCCGGTCGGTGCGCCTTGTAATCGGGGTACATCTCGGTGCGGAAGGTCTTCTCCGACTTGTCGAACACAACCGCGAGGTGCGTGGGCCGCTCCTCGGGCTTCAAGTCGCGCATGAGCTTCCACAACATGTTGCAGAATCCGAGCACGGCGTTGACCTGTAGCCCGTCGGACTTGCGGTTGAGCGGCGGCAGCGCGTGATAGGCGCGGAAGATGTAGGACGACCCATCGACCAGGAAGACGTGGTCGCCTTTCTTTGGCGCCCGGGCGGCGGGCGGAGCGCTCCGCGCGCTCGCTGCGGATTGGCTTGGCATAGCTCCGACTTAACACCTGAGGCACGATTTCGCCACCGCTTCGGCGGTGCTGTGCACGGCTCTCTTCGCGCGGCTTCCCTCGTCCCAAGCGCGCATGCAAAGTGGCAGTGATGCGTTTCGCTGCTGAACCGCTTCCCATCGACCCGGCGCTGCCGGAACTCACCGCTGCCTTGCGCGCGGGAAGTGCCGCGGTGCTGGTGGCGCCGCCCGGCGCCGGCAAGACGACGCGGGTGCCGCTCGTGCTCGCGGCCGAGCCGTGGGCGGCAGGAAAAAAGCTCATCGTGCTCGAGCCGCGCCGCTTGGCGGCACGCGCCGCGACCGCACGCATGGCTGCGACGTTGGGCGAGGCGGTGGGTGCGAGCGTCGGTTATCGCGTGCGTTTCGGCTCAAAAATTTCGGCGGCGACGCGCATCGAAGTGGTGACCGAGGGCGTGTTCACGCGGATGATCCTTGACGATCCTTCGCTGGCGGGCGTTGCCGCTGTTCTGTTCGACGAATTCCACGAGCGCTCGCTCGATGCCGACCTCGGCTTGGCGCTCGCCCGCGACGTGCAGCAAGGGCTGCGCGCGGAGCTCAAGCTTTTGGTCATGTCGGCCACGATTGACGGCGCGCGGGTCGGCAGGCTCCTGGGCGACGCGCCGGTGATCGAGAGCGCGGGCCGCGCCTTTCCCGTCGACACCCGCTATCTCGGGCGCGACCCGCGCGCCCCGATCGAGCGGCAGGTCGCCGACGCGGTGATGCGCGCGCTGCGGGCTGAGTCCGGATCGCTGCTCGTCTTTCTGCCCGGCGCCGCGGAAATACGCCGCACCGAGGCGCTGCTGCGTGAGCATATCGACGACGAGACCGTCGATATCGTGCCGCTGTACGGCGCGCTCGAAGGAGACGTGCAGGACCGGGCGATCGCGCCGCCGCCCGTCGGCCGGCGCAAGGTCGTGCTCGCGACCTCGATCGCGGAGACCTCGCTGACCATCGAAGGCGTGCGCGTGGTGATCGATTGCGGACTCGCGCGCGTGCCGCGCTACGAGCCCGAGGTGGGACTGACGAGGCTCGAGACCGTGCGGGTCTCGCGCGCCTCGGCCGACCAACGGCGCGGCCGCGCCGGACGTACCGAGCCCGGCGTGTGCTATCGACTCTGGGACGAGCCGCAGACCGCCGCGCTCGAACCGGCCAATCGCCCCGAGATCCTCGCCGCCGATCTCACCGGCCTCGTGCTCGATCTCGCCCTCTGGGGCGTCGCCGATCCAGCGTCGCTGGCCTTTCTCGATCCGCCACCGGCCGCGGCGCTGGCCCAGGCCAAGGCGCTGCTCGGCGAGCTTGGCGCCATCGATCGGGTAGGCCGCATCACCGAAGAGGGGCGGCGGCTGCGCGAGTTGCCGCTGCCGCCACGCCTCGCGCGCATGGTGGTCGATGCGGCGGCTGCGGGTGAGGCCGAGCTTGCTGCCGAGATCGCCGTCGTTCTCACCGAGCGCGGACTCGGCGGCAGCGATGTCGATCTCAGCCATCGTCTCGACGCGTTGCGCAGCGATCGCTCGCAACGGGCGAACGAGGCGCGCAGGATGGCCAAGAGGTGGGCGCAGATTGCGCGGGGCGGGGAGAGTAAGGAGCCATCTGGCAGCGGGAATAGGGGGCTGTCGGTCGGCGCGCTGCTGGCGCTCGCCTATCCCGACCGCGTCGCGAAGAACCGCGGCGCGGGCGGCGCCTTCCTGTTGGCCAACGGCCGCGGCGCCAATGTCAATGAAGCCTCCACGCTCGCGCGCGCGCCGTTCCTAGCCGGCGCCGAGATCGCCGGCACCGCTGCGCAGGGCCGCATCGTGCTGGCGGCGGCTCTCACCCTCGACGAAATCGAAGCGCAATTCTTCGATCGCATCGAGAGCCGCGACGAGATCCTCTTCGATGCGGCGAGCGCGAGTTTGCGTGCGCGCCGGCTTCGCCGTTTTGGCGCCATCGCACTTTCCGAGCAGCCGCTGCCGGTCGTCCCCGACGCGGCGAGCGCGCGCATGCTCGCGCAAGGCATCGTCCGGCTCGGCATCGAACGGCTGCCATGGACGACGCCGCTGCGGCAATGGCGCGATCGCGTCCTGTTTTTGCGCCAGACCCAAGGTGAGGAATGGCCGGATCTGTCGGGTGCCGCGCTCGCGGCGACGGCCGACGCCTGGCTTGCTCCCGCGCTAGCCGGCAAGACCGCGGTTAGCGAATTTACAAGCGGCGAGTTTGCGCAGGCGCTGCACGCCCTGCTGCCCTGGACCTTGCGGCGCCGGCTCGAGGCCGAGGCGCCGAGCCACTTCACCGCGCCGTCGGGATCCGCGGTGGCGATCGATTACGCGGCGGCGGAAGGGCCGCGCCTTGCCATTCGCCTGCAGGAGCTCTTCGGGCTCGACCGTCATCCCAGCATTGCCGCAGGACGAGTGCCGCTCGTGCTCGAGCTGTTGTCGCCGGCGCAGCGGCCCGTGCAGGTGACGCGCGATCTGCCCGGTTTCTGGCGCGGCAGCTACGCCGCGGTCAAAGCCGAGATGAAAGGCCGCTACCCGCGCCATCCCTGGCCCGACAATCCGCTCGCCGCGGCGCCGACGCGCCGCGCCAAGCCGCGCGCGCGGTAGCTGGATCGGCATCGACAATCTCCGTAGTTTCGCTGGCGCTCATCCGGGCTACAAATGACGAACCGAGTGAAACCAGTCTCGGGTGAATGCGTTTGGTTAGAGCTGCCCGCAACCGCGCTTTCCCCCACGCGGCGCTTGCGCTATGAGGTCGTGCGCATCGCGCCGTTAGGACTGCTGATGTTCCCCAAGCCGAAGCCCGCGCTCACCCCCAACACGTATGCTTATGAGTCCGAGCCGTTGGTGAAGCCCACCGGCTTTCGCGAATACGACGTGCGCTGGCTGCTGGAAAAAGAGCTCAACTTGATGGGCGTGCAGGCGCTGGGGCTCGGGCTGGGCACGCTGATCCACGAGCTCGGCGTTAAGCCGCAGGTCGTGACCGGCCACGATTTCCGCGCCTATTCCGCCTCGGTGAAAGACGCCTTGACGACGGGGCTGATGGCGGCGGGCTGCAGCGTGCACGACATCGGCCTCGCACTCACGCCAATGGCCTATTTCGCGCAATTTGCACTCGACGTGCCGTGCGTGGCGATGGTCACCGCCTCGCACAACGACAACGGCTGGACCGGCGTGAAGATGGGCGCCAACCGCCCGCTCACCTTCGGCCCGGACGAGATCAACCGGCTCAAGACGATCGTGCTCGAGGCGCGTTTCAAGCTGCGCGGCGGCGGCGCTTACCAGTTCATCGAAAACTTCCCGGCCCGCTACATCGCCGATCTCACGCAACGCCCGACGCTCAAGCGCCGCCTCAAGGTGGTCTGTGCCTGCGGCAACGGCACCGCCGGCGCGTTCGCGCCGCAGGTGCTTTCCGCGGTCGGCTGCGAGGTGGACCCGCTCGACTGCGAGCTCGACCACACCTTCCCCAAATACAATCCCAACACCGAAGACATGAAGATGCTGCACGCCATGCGCGACGAGGCGTTGCGCGTCAAAGCCGACGTGGCGCTCGGCTTCGACGGCGACGGCGACCGCTGCGGCGTCGTCGATAACGAGGGCGAGGAGATTTTCGCCGACAAGGTCGGGGTGATGCTCGCGCGGGACATCTCGGCGCAACACAGAGGCGCGACCTTCGTCGCCGACGTCAAGTCGACCGGCTTGTTCATGACCGATCCCGTGCTGCGGGAGAACGGCGCCAAGGCGGACTATTGGAAGACCGGCCACTCCTACATGAAGCGCCGCGTCAACGAGATCGGCGCGGTGGCGGGCTTCGAGAAATCAGGCCACTTCTTCTTCAATGCGCCGCTCGGGCGCGGCTACGACGACGGCCTCGTCTTCGCGCTCGCGGTCTGCGACATGCTCGACCGCAATCCCGGAAAGAGCATGGCCGACCTCAAGAAGGCGCTGCCCAAGACTTGGTCCTCGCCGACCATGTCCCCGCACTGTCCCGACGAGGTCAAATACGGGGTGGTCGACGATGTGGTGAAGCACTTCGAACAGGCGAAGGCGCGCGGCGAGAAAGTGGCGGGGGAGCCGATCCGCGATCTCGTTACGGTGAACGGGGTGCGCGTCACTGTCGCCGACGGCACTTGGGGCCTCGTGCGCGCCTCCTCCAACAAGCCGGAGCTGGTGGTGGTGGTGGAAAGCCCCGTGTCGGAGACGCGCATGCGCGAGATGTTCAAGGCGGTCGACAGCGTGCTGCGCACGCATCCTGAGGTCGGCGCGTATAATCAGACCATCTGACGCCCGACCGCGGACGTCGCGCTTCCGTTCGGTTAGCGCAGGTGGCCGTTGACCAGGGCGTGAGCTTCGCTCCGACTCTTCCGAGGCCGGCGCGGCTGAGCTTTGACGTCCGTTTGATCGAGAAGAACTTCGATCAGCGCGCTCACCTTGGGTGAAACGACGCCCTTGCGTCTGATGAGAACCGTGCGAGCGACACTAAACTGCGGCGGCACCGGATGAACGCTCAGCAGTTTTGCGTCGGGAAACGTCTTCAAAACCATCCGCGGAACCATCGAAATGCCCATGCCTGCCACCGCGCAACCAAGAATGGCGTGGTAGGAGGATGTCTCGATGATGCGGTCGGACATCTCGCCGCTGCTGGTGAACCAATCCTCCATGCGCTGGCGATATGAGCAGCCGGTCACGAATGCGAGCACGGGTCGGCCATTGACGTCTCGCGGCGATTTGATCGGCGGATGATTCGCCGCCGCAATGATCACAAGCTCCTCATCGTAGACCGGAATTTTTTCGAATGGGGCGTCGGGGATGGGCTCCGCCACCAGCGCGGCATCGAGCTCTCCTTCCCGCACCGCCGGTGCGAGGTCGCGCGGAGTACCGATTCGCAACTCCACGGTGACCTCGGGATAGCGCGATAAATATTCGTTCATTGGTCCCGGCAAACGCACCGAGGCGGTGCTTTCCATCGAGCCGAGCCGCAACAGACCGCGTGGCTTTGCATCATGCACGGCCTCGCGCGCCTCTTCGGCGAGATCGAGCAGCCGCTCGGCATAATCCAGCAGTAGCGTCCCCGCTGGAGAGAGGCGCAGCTTTTTGCCGTCGCGGACGAACAGCTCAATGCCGAGATCGGTTTCGAGCTGACGCACGCGCGTGGTGACGTTGGATTGCACCCGGTTGAGTTTTTGCGCGGCGCGCGTGATGCCGCCAGCCTGCACCACGGAGCGAAAGATGTGCAGATCGGTCAGATCCATCGTTCTCACCCAGAGATGGTTATGATCATATTTATTCATTTTACGTGATGTTAGGCCGGGCGTAAAGGGTGCTCCGAAGATAGGAGATGAAGGAGATCGAGCATGTGCCCGACCCGTGAAAATATCAGCGACTACAGGAGTTTAACGCCGGAGCAGTGGGAGCGGGCGCGGCAGCAAATCCTCGGCCGCGCGCACGCCGCCCGCGCCCGCGCGCTGCGCGAGCTCGCCGGCGCCGTCGTGCACCCCTTGCAGGCCATCGTCGCCGGGGCTGTGGCCGGCATCGTCGACCTCGCCGAGGCTGTCGCGGCGACCGCACGCAAATGGGGGCGCGCCTATGCGCTGCGCCGCGAGCGCAAGGCGGCGGCGCGCGAGCTGCGCGCGCTCGACGACCGCACGCTGCGCGATATCGGCGTCAATCGCTCGGAGATCGACTGGGTGGTCTATGGCCGTGACCAGACCCGGTTGCGGGATTCGACCATCGCGGCCAAGCGTTGTCGCCAGCGCCCGGCACGGGCCGGCTCGGGCACGCGCCCGAAGCCGATCAACAAGCACGCTGCGTGAGCGAAAGGCGGCAGGCCGATTTCGGCCTGCCGCATGGCCTGCGTTAAGCGACCGTCTCCTCGAACGTGGCGCGGAACGCATGCGCCGGATAAACGCCGAGGATCTTCATCTCCTTGGAATAGAAGGCGAGCTCCTCGAAGGCGAATACGAGACTGCGGTCTTCAGGGTGACCCTCGACGTCGGCGTAGAACTGGGTGGCGAAAAAATTGCCTTCGATCATGTAGCTTTCGAGCTTGGTCATATTGACGCCGTTGGTGGCAAAGCCGCCGAGCGCCTTGTAGAGCGCGGCCGGCACGTTGCGCACCCGAAACAGGAACGTGGTGATGACCGGGCCGGCATTGCTCTTGGCCCATTTCGCGTCGCGCGAAAGCACGATGAAGCGCGTGGTGTTATGAGCCTCGTCCTCGATGTCCTGCGCCAAGATATCGAGGCCGTAGATTTCTGCGGCCAGGCGCGAGGCGATGGCCGCGCGCGTCTTGTCCCCGGCTTCGGCGATCTCGCGCGCCGAGCCCGCGGTGTCGGCTGCGACCACCGGCTTGATGCCGAGCTTGCGGATCACCTTGCGGCATTGCCCCAGCGCGTGCACGTGGCTCTCGACCGTCTTGATGTTGGCGAGCGTTGCCCCTTTGGGCGCGAGCAGCTGGTGCTGCACCGGCATGAAATGCTCGGCGATAATGTGCAGCCCGGAGTCGGGCAGGAGGTGGTGAATGTCGGCAACGCGACCGGCGAGCGAGTTTTCGATCGGGATCATGCCCAGCTCGGCCTCGCCCGTGCTGATCGCGGCAAACGCATCCTCGAAGGTCGCGCACGGGACCGGTTCGTAATCCGGATAGACTTCGCGCGAGGCGAGGTGCGAGTTCGCTCCCGGCTCGCCCTGAAACACGACCTTCTTGGTTGTCGCCATGGCGTTCCGGTACGCACGCCGGTGCCGCGAGTCAACGGCTGCCTACGGCCCTTTAGCCCGGATGAACCTCAAGCTCGTTCACGCGCGTCCATAGCCCGTCAAAGACGGGCGTGAACGCCCTTGAGGACGCACTATGGCGAAATCCGGGTAGCTTTCCCGCATTTCGCTTCGCTCATGCGCTTACGTCTGCTTTCCTTGTCCCAGAATCTCCCGCGCGCGTTCGAGATCCGCGGGCGTGTCGACGCCGAGCGGCACGCTGGCGACGATGGCCGCGTCGATGCGCATGCCGGCTTCAAGCGCGCGAAGCTGCTCAAGCTTCTCGCGTTGCTCGAGCGGCGAGGGAGAGAGCGCGACGAAACGCGCGAGCGCGGCGCGGCGAAAGGCATAAAGGCCGATATGGTGATAGAGCGGGCCCTCCCCCGCGGGGGCGGCGGCGCGGGTGAAATAAAGCGCGCGCAGCCGCCGCTCGCCAACCGGCGTGCCCACGAGCTTCACCACGTTGGGGTCGGTGCGCTCCTCCGCCCTGGTGATTTCCGCCGCCAACGTGGCGATGTCGACCGCAGGATCGGCGAGCGCCGACACTGCGGCGGCGATGTCGGACGGTGCAATGTTAGGCAGGTCGGCCTGCACGTTAACGATGACGGTGCCTTTGCCCTGCGGGTCGGCGACCGCGAGCGCCTCGAAAATGCGATCGGACCCCGACGGGTGGTCGGCACGCGTCATCACCGCGCGACCGCCGGCCTTCTCGACGCAGGCGGCGATCACCTCCGAATCGGTGGCGACCACCACCTCCCCGAGCCGCGCCGCCTGCGCGCGGCGCATGACGTGGACGATCATCGGCTCCCCGCCGATGTCGAGGAGCGGCTTGCCGGGAAGGCGCGTCGAAGCCATGCGCGCGGGGATAATAATGAGAACGTCGGCCATCGCTCCCCCTCGGCCGGCCGCCACAGGCGGATAGAGCAGTTCGCCTCACCCTGAGGAGGGCCCGATAGGGCCCGTCTCGAAGGGTGAGGCGCGTCATCCTCATCCTTCGAGACGGGCGCTCACGCGCCCTCCTCGGGATGAGGATGACCGTGGCTGCGGCGCTTATACGGGTTGCCAGGGGCAAGGCAAACCGGCTATTTGTGCGCCGCCGCAATCCGCGGCGGCCCGCCCGTTTTCCCGACACTGCGCACGAGCCTCGAGGCGATGGATTCCTTCGAAGTGAACAAGATCCTCGGGGCGATCCTGGGCACGTGCCTCGCCGTGCTCTCGATCAACATCGCCGCCGGCGCCATCTTCGCGCCGGTGAAGCCGGCCAAGCCCGGCTACGAGATCGCCGTGCCGGAGCAGGCGCCGGCGAGTGCGCCCGCGGAGCAGCAAAAGCAGGAGCCGATCGAGCAGCTCCTCGCCAAGGCCGACATCGCCAAAGGCGAGAACTCGGCGAAGAAATGCCAAGCCTGCCACACCTTCAACAAGGGCGGCCGCAACATGGTCGGCCCCAATCTGTGGGGCGTGGTCGGCCGGCCGCGGGCGTCGGAGGCGGGGTTCAACTATTCCGCCGCCATGAAGGGCAAGGGCGGCAATTGGTCCATCGACGAACTCAACCAGTTCCTCACCAACCCGCGCGGCTATATTCCCGGCACCAACATGACGTTCGCCGGGCTTACCCGCGGCAGCGAGCGCGCCGACATCATCGCCTATCTCAATTCGCTTTCCGACAACCCGGCGCCGCTGCCCAAGGCCGCCGAGGCCTCCGGCAGCCCGAAGCCGCAGTGAAGGCGCGGCGTTTGAGTTAGGTCAATGCGCGGAAGGCGCGTTGGGCTTTAGGATGAGACGATCAGCGGGCCAGCTTATCGCTCACTTTAAGTTTTGGTAATGAACGCCATTAACCGGGGCGTATCCGTGGCGCAGGCGTTGTGGCGGCCTACTTATAAGGTGTTGGTGAAGTGATGCTCCAGCCGCGCGCCCGCCGTCCGAAAGCGGACATCATGTGGCCGATGCGCGCGTCGTCCCGGAGGTTGCCTTGCGCCTGACCCGTCGAATCGTCGTTCGCACCGGCGTTCTTGCGGCTCTCTCTCCCATCTTCGATCGATTCGGCGCACCGCTCCTGGGCGCAAGCGCCTATGCGCAAACGCGCGACGGCGAGGGCGCTGCCGAATGGCGACAGGGCCTGTCGCTGTTCGGTGACCTCAAATATTCGCCGGGATTCAAGCATTTCGATTACGTCAACCCGCAGGCGCCCAAGGGCGGAAGCGTGCGCCTCATGGCGCTGGGCACCTTCGACAACTTCAACGAGGTCGTCTCCGGACTGAAGGGCTCGATCGCGGCCAACGTGGGCATAATCTCCGACACCTTGCTGGCGCCCGCGCTCGACGAAGTGTCGACCGAATACGGGCTCATCGCCGAAGCGGTGAGCCATCCGAGCAACTTCAGTCACGCGACCTTCCGTTTGCGCGCCGCCGCGCGCCACCACGACGGCAAGCCGATCACGGTCGACGACGTGATCTTCTCCATGCAGGCGTTCAAGACCCACAACCCGTCGCTCGCGGCCTATTACCGACACGTCGCCAAGGTCGAGCAAAGCGGAGAGCGCGAGGTCACCTTCATCTTCGACGCGCCGGGCAATCGCGAAATGCCGCAGATCGTCGGCCAGCTCAACGTACTGCCGAAACATTGGTGGGAGGGGACCGACGCATCGGGGCGCAAACGCGACGTCGGGGCAACGACGCTCGAGCCGCCGCTCGGCAACGGCGCTTACCGCATCAAGGAATTCGTCGCCGGCCGCACCGTCGTCTACGAACGGGTGAAGGATTATTGGGCCAAGGATCTCAACGTCAACGTCGGACGCGACAATTTCGACGAGATTCGCTTCGAATATTTCCGCGACAGCACGGTCGCGATCGAGGCGTTCAAAGCCGACCATATCGACTGGCGCACCGAGAACGTCGCCAAGAACTGGGCGACCGCCTACGATTTTCCCGCGGTCAAGGAAAAGCGCGTCGTTCTCGAGGAATTCCCCCAGCGCAACCGCGGCATCATGCAGGCGTTCGCCTTCAATACGCGGCGCGACAAATTCAAAGACCCGCGGCTGCGCCGCGCATTCAATTTCGCCTATGATTTCGAGGAGATGAACAAGCAGATCTTCTTCGGCCAATACACGCGCATCAAGAGCTATTTCGAGGGCACCGAGCTCGCCTCGTCCGGCCTGCCGCAGGGCCAGGAATTGGAGATCCTGGAAACAGTGCGGGACAAAGTGCCGCCGGAAGTCTTCACCACCGCCTACACCAATCCGGTGGGCGGAAGTCCGGAGAATGTGCGCGCCAATCTGCGCGAAGGCATGCGGCTGTTGAAGGAGGCGGGCTATGAAGTCCGCAACCAGAGGCTCGTCAACGCCAAGAGCGGCGAAGCCCTCAGCGTCGAAATCCTCACCGAGGATCCGAGCATCGAGCGCATCATCCTCTTCTACAAGCCCTCGCTCGAGCGTCTCGGCATCACCGTGAACGTGCGCACGGTCGATGATCCGCAATACGAGAACCGGCTGCGCAATTGGGATTTCGACATCATCGTCGCCACCTGGCCCGAATCCCTCTCTCCCGGCAACGAGCAGCGCGACTACTGGGGCTCGCAGGCCGCCGACACGCCGGGCTCGCGCAACTACGTCGGCATCAAGAATCCGGCGGTCGACACGCTGATCGGGCGGGTGATCTTCGCCAAGGATCGCGCCGAGCTCGTCGCCGCCACCCGGGCGCTCGACCGCGTGCTCTTATGGAATAATTACGTGGTGCCGCAGTTCACCTTGGATAAAAGCCGCACCGCGCGCTGGGATCGTTTCAACCGGCATGATCCGCTGCCTAAATATGGCGCCGCTGCCTTTCCCACCGTATGGTGGTGGGACGTCGAAAAAGCCTCCAGGACGGGAACGCGACCATGACAGACATCCGCACAGTGACGCGGCGCGACACGCTAGCTTTGGGCGCGGGCGCGCTCGTTGCCACTATCGCCCCTCCGGCGCTGGCAAACGAGGGCCCCGAGCGGCACGGCATGTCGGCCTTCGGCGATCTCAAATATCCGGCCGGCTTCAAGCAGTTCGACTACGTCAACGCGAATGCGCCCAAGGCCGGGATGTTCTCCCAGGTTGGGTCGAACCGGGTCTTCAACCAGAACTTTCTCACCTTCAACTCGCTCAATATCTTCATCCTCAAGGGCGACGGCGCGCAGGGCATGGAGCTCACCTTCGCGAGCCTGATGGCGCGCGCATGGGACGAGCCGGATGCGCTTTACGGTCTTGCCGCGCGCGCGGTGCGGATATCCGCGGACGGGCTGACCTACCGTTTTCTGATGCGCCCCGGCATCACCTTCAACGACGGCAGCCCCATCACCGCCCACGACGTCGCCTTCTCGCTCAAGATCCTCAAGGAGAAGGGCCACCCCATCGCCCAGCAGCTGCTGCGCGACGTCGTCGACGCGGAGGCGCCCGACGACGCGACCGCGCTCGTGCACTTTGCGCCGCGACGCGCCCGCGACGTGCCGCTGTTCGCGGCCTCGCTGCCGATTTTTTCCCGCGCCTATTACTCCAAGCACGCCTTCGATGAGACCACGCTCGAGCCGCCGCTCGGCAGCGGCCCGTATCAGGTCGGCCGTTTCGAGACCGGTCGCTTCATCGAATACGACCGGGTGAAGAACTGGTGGGGCGCTGATCTGCCGGTCGGGCGCGGACAGAACAATTTCGACGTCGTGCGCTACGAATTCTACCGCGATCGCGACGTCGCCTTCGAAGGCTTCACCAGTAAGACTTATCTCTTCCGCGAGGAATTCACCTCGCGCATCTGGGCGACGCGCTACGACTTTCCGGCGGTCCGCGAGGGCCGCGTCAAACGCGACGTCCTCCCCGACGACACGCCGTCGGGCGCGCAAGGATGGTTCTTCAATACCCGCCGGGAGAAGCTCAAGGACAAGCGGCTGCGCGAGGCCTTCATCTATGCCTTCGATTTCGAGTGGACCAACAAGACGCTGATGTACGACAGCTACAAGCGCACCCACTCGGTGTTCCAGAACTCCGACATGATGGCGGTGGGCAAACCGTCGCGCGAGGAGTTGGCGGTGCTCGAGCCGTTCCGCGGCAAGGTTCCCGACGAGGTGTTCGGCGAGCCGTTCGTGCCGCCGGTCTCCGACGGCTCGGGCCAGGACCGCCCGCTGTTGCGCCACGCGAGCCGCCTGTTGGATCAGGCCGGGTTCGCCGTCAAGGACGGCAAGCGGGTGACGCCCGAGGGCGAGCAGATCAGCGTCGAGTTCCTGCTCGACGAGCCTTCGTTCCAGGCGCATCACATGCCCTTCATCAAGAATCTGGCAACGCTGGGCATCGAGGCGAACCTGCGCATCGTCGATCCGGTGCAGTACCGCAAGCGCGTCGACGACTTCGACTTCGATCTCACCGTGCAGCGGTTCGGCTTCTCGAACACGCCCGGCGACTCCCTGCGAACCTTCTTTTCCTCGCAGGCCGCGGGCATGCGCGGCTCGCAGAACCTCGCCGGCATATCTGATCCGGTGATCGATGCGCTGATCGACAAGATCATCGCCGCCGACAGCCGTGCGAACCTGACGACTTCCTGCCGCGTGCTCGACCGGGTGATCCGCTCGGGCCGCTATTGGGTTCCGCACTGGTACAAGCCCTCGCATTGGCTCGCTTATTGGGACGTGTTCAGCCGCCCCGCGACAAACCCGCGCTACGCGCGCGGCGCCCCCGAGACTTGGTGGCACGACCGCGACAAGGCGGCGAAACTCGAGCGCGGATAGCGCGGGATCGCGCCGCCGGCGCGGTTCCATCAGCGCAGGCGTTGCGCGTTCCTTCAGCAATCGTCGGGTGGCTGCGCGCCGGTCGAGCTGAGGCCGACTTAAGCGGATGCGGACGCACAACAGGCGGGCGATATTATCGGATCGCGCCGCAGCGTCGGGTCATATACCATGGCACTGCCCCCAGAAGGGGCGCGCCGACATCCCGGCGTCATCGTGCGCCGGCAAAAATGGACTCGCGGTAACGCGAACGCTGACATGACCGCCTATCTCATCCGGCGCCTGCTGTTCATGATTCCGACCTTGCTCGGCATCATGCTGGTGGCGTTCGTGGTGGTGCAGTTCGCGCCCGGCGGGCCGGTCGAACGCGTCATCGCGCAACTCTCGGGCTCGGACACCGGCGCCACCTCGCGCATCTCGGGCTCACCGGGCGGCGATCTCGGCGCCCGCGGCCAGCCCGGCGGCGCCGCTGCGCTGGACGCGGTGACCTCCAAATATCGCGGCGCGCAGGGCCTCGACCCCGAATTCATCAAGAGCCTGGAGAAGCAGTTCGGCTTCGACAAGCCGGCCTACCAGCGCTTCTTGCTCATGCTGTGGAACTATCTGCGCTTCGATTTCGGCAAGAGTTACTTCCGCGACACCACCGTGCTCCAGCTGATCAAGGAGAAGCTCCCGGTCTCGATCTCGCTCGGCATCTGGCTGACGCTGCTCACCTATCTGATCTCGATCCCGCTCGGCGTCCGCAAGGCGGTCAAGGACGGCTCGCACTTCGACGTGTGGACCTCCGGCGTAATCATCATCGGCTACGCCATTCCCGGCTTTCTGTTCGCGATCCTGCTCATCATCTTGTTCGCCGGCGGCTCCTTCTTCAACATTTTCCCGCTGCGCGGGCTGACTTCCGACTATTGGTCACAACTGTCGGTGGGAGGAAAAATCCTCGATTACTTGTGGCATCTGGTGCTGCCCGTCACGGCGATGGGCCTCTCCGCCTTCGCCACCATGACGCTGCTCACCAAGAACTCGTTTCTCGACGAGATCCGCAAGCAATACGTGCTCACCGCCCGCGCCAAGGGCTGCACCCAGGGGCAGGTGCTCTACGGCCATGTCTTCCGCAACGCCATGCTGATCGTGATCGCCGGCTTTCCCGGCGCGTTCGTGCACGCCTTCTTCGCCGGTTCGCTGTTGATCGAAACGATCTTCTCCCTCGACGGCATTGGCCTGCTCAGCTTCGAGAGCGTGCTCAACCGCGATTACGCGGTGGTGTTCGCCAACCTCTACATCATGTCCTTGATCGGGCTGGTGGTGAACCTCATTTCCGACCTCACCTATACTTGGGTCGATCCGCGCATTGATTTCGAGACTCGGGAGGTGTGAGCTGGACCAGCGCACCACCATCCAGGTTCCGGAGACGACGGCGCAAACGCCAATGGGGCTTGGCGTTCCACCCGAGCGGCACCTTTTGGCGCTCTCGCCGCTCAATCGCCGGCGCTGGCAGAGCTTCAAGGCCAACCGGCGCGGCTACTGGGCGTTCTGGATCTTTCTGGTCCTGTTCGTCATCTCGCTGTTCGCCGAGTTCATCGCCAACGACAAGCCGTTCTTCGTGCACTTCGACGGAAGGTCGTACTTTCCGGTATTCGTGACCTATCCGGAGACCGCCTTCGGCGGCGAGTTCGAGACCGCGGCCGACTACCGCGATCCCTATCTGCAGAAGCTCATCGCCGAGAAGGGCGGCTTCATGCTCTGGCCGCCGATCCGCTATTCCTACAACACGCACAATCTCGACCTGCCGACGCCGGCGCCCTCGAAGCCGACCTGGATGCTGACCGAGGAGGAATGCAAGAGCGTGGTCGAGCGCAAGGGGCTCAACGGCTGCAGCGACCTCGAATACAACTGGCTCGGCACCGACGACCAGGGCCGCGACGTGGCGGCGCGGCTGATCTACGGCTTCCGCCTGTCCGTGCTGTTCGGGCTCGCGCTCACCATCGTCTCATCGATCATCGGCGTCGCCGCCGGCGCCGTGCAGGGCTATTTCGGCGGCTGGACCGATCTCTTGTTCCAGCGCTTCATCGAGATCTGGACCTCGATTCCCTCGCTCTATCTCCTGCTCATCATCTCTTCGGTGCTGGTGCCGGGCTTCTTCGTGCTGCTCGGCATCTTGCTGTTGTTCTCCTGGGTGTCGCTGGTCGGCCTGGTGCGCGCCGAGTTCTTGCGCGGGCGCAATTTCGAATACATCCAGGCAGCGCGTGCGCTCGGCGTGTCGAACCGCAAAATCATGTTCCGCCACCTCCTGCCCAACGCCATGGTCGCGACCATGACGTTCCTGCCGTTCATTCTGTCCTCGTCGGTGATGACGCTCACCGCGCTGGATTTCCTCGGCTTCGGCCTGCCGCCGGGATCGCCCTCGCTCGGCGAGATGCTCTCGCAAGGCAAGGCCAACATCCAGGCGCCGTGGCTCGGCATCTCCGGCTTCTTGACCGTCGCCATCATGCTCTCGCTCCTGATCTTCATCGGCGAGGCGGTGCGCGATGCCTTCGACCCGCGCAAGACGTTCGTGTGAACCCGATGGAAGCCCCCTACGGCAAGCTGCTCGAGGTCAACGACCTTTCCGTCGCGTTCCGGCAGGGCCAGCGCGAGACGCTCGCCGTCGACCGCATCTCCTTCGATATCAAGCGGGGCGAGACGGTCGCGCTGGTCGGCGAATCCGGCTCCGGCAAATCGGTGACCGCGCTGTCGGTGCTGAAGCTTCTGCCTTACCCGGCAGCGCGCCATCCCTCGGGATCGGTCCGCTTCAAGGGCCAGGAGCTGCTGCAGCTGCGGGAACCGCAGATCCGCCACGTGCGCGGCAACGACATCACCATCATCTTCCAGGAGCCGATGACCTCGCTCAATCCGCTGCACACCATCGAGAAGCAGATCGGCGAGATCCTGCTGCTGCATCAGGGGCTCACCGGCGAGCCGGCGCGCAAGCGCACCATCGAGTTGCTCGAGCAGGTCGGCATTCCCGATCCGCAGATGCGGCTCAAGAGCTATCCCCATCAGCTCTCCGGCGGTCAGCGCCAGCGCGTGATGATCGCCATGGCGCTCGCCAACGAGCCGGATCTGCTCATCGCTGACGAGCCCACGACCGCCCTCGACGTCACCGTGCAGGCGCAGATTCTCAACCTCTTGAAGGAGCTGCAGACGCGGCTCGGCATGGCGATGCTGTTCATCACCCACGATCTCGGCATCGTGCGCAAGCTCGCCGACAAGGTGTGCGTGATGAAGGAGGGCAAGATCGTCGAGCAGGGCCCGGTCGAGCGCGTGTTCACCGCGCCGTCGCATCCCTATACCCGCGCGCTGCTGGCGGCCGAGCCCACGCCCGACCCAGCGCCGGTGTGCGCGGGCGCCCCGGTCGTGATCGAGACCAAGGATCTCAAAGTGTGGTTCCCCATCAAGCGCGGCGTCATGCGTCGCGCAGTCGGGCATATCAAGGCGGTCGACGGCGTGAGCATCGAGCTGCGCCAGGGCGAGACGCTCGGCGTGGTCGGCGAATCCGGCTCGGGCAAGACCACGCTGGGATTGGCCATTCTGCGTCTCGTCTCCTCCGACGGCCCGATCGTGTTTCTCGGCAGCACCATCGCCGGGCTGACGTTCCGCAAAATGCGGCCCTTCCGCCGGCAGATGCAGATCGTGTTCCAGGATCCCTACGGCTCCCTCTCTCCGCGCATGTCGGTTTCCGACATCATCGAGGAGGGCCTCTGGGTGCATCATCCCGACATGAGCAGAGCCGAGCGCGAGCAGCGCGTCATCCAGGCGCTGCTCGATGTCGGTCTCGATCCCGACACGCGCTTTCGCTATCCGCATGAATTCTCCGGCGGGCAGCGCCAGCGCATCGCGGTCGCCCGCGCCATCGTGCTCGAGCCGACCTTCATCGTGCTCGACGAACCGACGAGCGCGCTCGACATGCTGATCCAGGCGCAGATGGTCGATCTTTTGCGCGCGCTGCAGAAGCGGCACAATCTCACCTACATATTCATCTCGCACGATCTGCGCGTGGTCGCCGCGCTCGCCTGCCGTCTCCTCGTCATGCGCCACGGCAAGGTGGTGGAGGAGGGCCCCGCGGCCGAAGTGTTCGCCAATCCGAAGGACCCGTACACGCGCGCCTTGCTCGCCGCCGCCTTCAAGCTCGAGACCTCCCCCGAGGGCGTTGTCGCGCAGTAGCATCCAAATCGTTGTACGAGCACGATGGCTGCTTCCGAAATAGGAAGAGACCCGCGCATCGCCGATGAATCGGCCGACGTGGTGATTGAAGGGCGCGAGGTTCTCGCGCGCGGCTTTCGTCCCTACGAGCGCGTGCGCGCGCGCCAGGCCGGCGGAGAGGTCGAGACCCGCGACGTACTGCGCGCTGGAGCGGCGGTGGCCGTGCTGCCGATCGATCTTGCGCGCGAGGAAGTCGTCCTCATCCGCCAGTTTCGCCTGCCGGCGCAGCTCGCCAACGGCAAAGGCGATCTCGTTGAGATCGTCGCCGGCCATGTCGAGGCCAACGAAGCGCATCGCGACACCGCGCGGCGCGAATGCATCGAGGAGATCGGCGTCGCGCCGCAGGCGCTGATCGAATTGTTCACCTATCTGACCTCGCCCGGGCTCACCGACGAGGAGATCACGCTGTTTCTCGGCATCGTCGACGCTGCGCGCGCGGCGCTTGCCGAGGGGGATGAGCGCGAGGCGAGCGCGCTCTTGCGCGTGCCGATCGACGCGGCGCTCTCCGCGCTCGCCGCCGGCACCGTACGCAACGGCCCGCTCGTCGCCGCGCTGCAATGGCTCGCGCTCAATCGCCATCGCCTCGCCGACATCGCGCGCGTCGGCACAATCCCGCGGTAGCTTCTTATGATGTGATGCAATCAAAAGAGCGGCAGACTCGGTCTTTACCCTCCCCCTTGTGGGGAGGGTCGCCCGCCGAAGCGCAGCGCAGGCGGGCGGGGTGGGGGTGGTGCGGCGTCGCACGAACGTCGCCTCACAACTACGACCCCCACCCCCAACCCCTCCCCACAAGGGGGAGGGGGGCACACCGAGTGCGCGGCGTGGTCGTGTCTCGAACGCAAACGGCTACACACTAAATGCCTGCCATCCTCATCGCCGTTGCCGGCATCGATCCGCAGCCGTGGGAGGCGCGCATGCGCGCGCTCGCGCCCCAGCGTGACATCCGGTCGTGGCCGGACAACCTCGGCGATGCCAATGACATCGCTTACGCCTGCGCCTGGCACGCGCCGCGCGGATTGTTCGCCCGCCTGCCGCAGCTCAAGGCGATCTTCTCGCTCGGCGCCGGCGTCGATCATATTCTCTCCGATCCCGATCTGCCCGACGTGCCCGTCGTGCGCATCGTCGATCCCGATCTCACCATGCGCATGACGGAATACGTCGTGCTGCACGTGTTGCTGCACCATCGGCGCCACCGGCTGTACGATAGGCAGCAGCGCGAGCGCGTCTGGCACGAGCACGCGCAGTCGCCGGCGAGCGCGGTCGCGGTCGGTGTGATGGGGCTCGGCGTGCTTGGCGCCGACGCAGCCTTGGCGCTCGCGCGGCTCGGCTTCCGGGTCACCGGATGGAGCCGCACGCCGAAGACGATTGCCGGCATCGAATGCTTTCATGGCGATGACGCGCTCGACGCGTTTCTGCGCCCCAGCGAGATTCTCGTCTGCCTCTTGCCGGCGACGCCGGGGACGCAGGGCATCCTTGATCTGAAACTTCTGCGCAAGCTCAAGCGCGACGGCGCGTTGAGCGGCGCCTATCTGATCAACGCGGCGCGCGGCGCGCTCCAGGTCGAGGCCGACATTCTCATGGCGCTCGACGAAGGCGCGCTCGCCGGCGCGACGCTCGACGTCTTTGCGCGCGAGCCGCTGCCGGCCGCAAGTCCGCTCTGGCGGCATCCCAAGGTCACGGTGACGCCGCACAACGCCGCCTTCACCGACCCGCACGCGCTTGCCGCCAACGTGCTGCGCCAGATCGAGCGCTTCGAGGCGGGCCTGCCGCTCGAACACGTCATCGACCGCGCGCGCGGATATTAGTATCCGCGCCGCACTGCATCCGGGACACCGCCCTAGCCGGAAAGTTGCAGCTAGGTCCTTGCATTCCCCCAGCTTTCCGTCTGCGCCCCGCCGTCCCCCGCCCAACTCAGAACGATTCAGATCGGCTTAAGGACGCGGGCCCCTGCGCGCGGGCATACTCCATGCTGCGAAGCTGCCGTGGCGCGTCCGGGGCGCCGCGGTGGCCGCTGCGACCCGATTGTCCTAGTCTCGAAATCACCGGTATCCGTTCGCCAGCGCGGGGCAACCGATGGCACCGGGTCAGATGAAGCGGCGCGAATTCGTATCGCTGCTCGGCGCGGCCGCAGCCGCGTGGCCGTGCGCGGCGGGCGGGCAGCAGCCGGCGATGCCGGTGATCGGATGCCTCAGTGGCTCGTCGCTAACAGAGCGGGCGCCGTTGCTGGTCGCGTTCCGGAAGGGTCTGAGCCAATCTAGCTATATCGAAGGTCAGAACGTGGCGATCGAGTACTATTGGGCGGAGGGTCAGTACGATCGCCTGCCAGCGCTGGCGGCGGAACTCGCTCGCAGGCAAGTAGCCGTGATCGCCGCGTTGGATGGCCCGTCGGCGCTGGCGGCCAAGGCGGCAACCACAACGATTCCGATTGTCTTCAATACCGGAATCGACCCGATTACGGTTGGCCTCGTCGTCAGCCTAAGGCGCCCGGGCGGCAACCTGACCGGCGTCAACATGGTCGCCGGCCCGCTGCCGGCAAAGCAATTCGGGCTTTTGCACGAGGTGATACCCGCGGCCAGGACCATCGCCCTGCTGATAAATCCGAACAATGCGAACGCCGAGCGCGATGCGGCAATCGTGCGGGAGGCGGCTCGCGCGGTCGGGCGACAAATTCTTGTCATGAAAGCGGTGACTGAAGCCGATTTCGAGACGATCTTCGCAACCCTCGCTCGAGAACGGGCCGGCGCGCTCCTCGTCAATTCCGATGTCTTTTTCACCAGCCAGCGTGATCAAATTGTCGCGCTGGCGGCCCGCCACGCAATTCCTGTGATGGCTGCATGGCGCGAATTTGCGGTTGCGGGCGCCCTTATGAGCTACGGACCCAGTCTCGCAGCTGCGGAACAACAAGTGGGTGTGTATACCGGCAAGATCCTCAAAGGCGCTAAGCCGGCCGATCTGCCAATCATCCAGCCGACCATGTTCGAGCTGATGATCAATCTCAAGACAGCCAAGTCACTTGCCTTGAGCATTCCGCCAGGCGTGCTCGCGATCGCCGACGAGGTGATCGAATGAGGCGCCGCGCCTTTATCGCTCTGCTCGGGGGCGCAGCCGCGTGGCCGCTCGCCGCGCGCGCGCGCAGCAGCGAAAGATGGCGTTGATCGGGATCCTAAGCGGCAGGTCACCCGACGAATCCGCCGAGCTTATGGCTGCGTTTTACGGAGGTCTGGGAGAAACCGGCTATTTCGAGCGCAAGAATCTGACGATCGAGAACCGGTGGGCGCAGGGGCGGGAAGATCGATTGCAGGAATTGGCGGCCGAGTTGGTCAATCGCGAGGTCGCCGCCATCGCCGCGGTCGGTGGCGCCAACTCCGCGCTGGCGGCCAAGCGGGCGACCTCGACAATTCCGATTGTCTTCAGCTCCGGCGCCGATCCGGTCAAGCTGGGTCTGGTCGCGAGCTTGAACCGGCCGGGCGGCAACGTCACCGGTGTCGCCCAATTCGGCCTGATCGCAAAGCGGTTGGAGCTGATGCACGAGCTGGTGCCTACGGGTGTCGGCATCGCATTTCTCAGCAACCCGAACTATCCGGACGCTGCCGATCGATCGCGCGAAGCGCAGCAGGCGGGCCGCGCGCTCGGGCGTGAGGTCGTAATCCTCAATGCCGGCAACGAGCACGAAATCGATACGGCATTCTCCATCGGCAAGATCGGCCCCGTAGCTCAGCAATCCGCCCGCCGCTACGGAATCGCGCAGCTCATAGCACGCTGGCACGGCGTAGCGCGCCGCCAGCGCGACGATCTGCTGGCGCCGGGTGTTGAAGAGCGCCGTCAAATCGGGATCTATACCGGCAGAATCCTCAATGGCGAAAAGCCGGCCGATTTGCCGGTCATGCAACCGAGCAAATTCGCGCTGGTGATCAACCTCAAGACCGCCAAGGCGCTCGGCCTGACAATCCCGCCGACGCTGCTCGCCCGCGCCGACGAGGTGATCGAATGAAGCGGCGCGAGTTCATCACACTGATGGGCGGTGCCGTGGCTGCATGGCCGCTCGCGGCGCGCGCGCAGCAGAGCGAGCGTATGCGCCGCGTGGGAGTTCTGATGCCCTATCCCAAGGGCGATCCCGACGTCGCCGTCCGCGTGCGCGCATTCCGGCAGGAGCTGGCAAAACTCGGATGGACCGAGGGCGCAAACGTGGAATTCGACGAGCGTTGGACCGCCGACGATATGGACCGCGTGCGGGTCGAGGCGGCAAGCCTCGTTGCATCAAATCCGGACGCGATCGTCGCTCCCGGCGGCCGCGTCATTCCCATATTCATGCAGCTGACGCGCTCGATCCCGATCGTGGTTCCGGGGTCAGGCGATCCGCTCGGCGTCGGTTGGGTGACGAGCCTGGCGCGGCCGGGCGGCAATGTCACCGGCTTTAGCTTGTTCGAGGTCTCGATCCTCGGCAAGACGCTCGCACTGTTGAAGCAGATGGCGCCGGGGGTCACTCGCGTTGCCTTCATCCACAATCCGGATAATCCGAATACAAGGGTCTATCGGCGCACCTTCGAGGAGGCCGCCGGTCCGCTTGCCGTCGAGCCTGTCGCCGTTCCCGCGCACGGCTTTGCCGACATCGAGCGCGCGCTCGCGAGCGTGGCTGATCGAAGCGGTGCCGCTGTTCTGGTCCCGCCCGACCTCACCGTCCTCGGTTTGCGCGACGAGGTCGTCGCGCTGCTCGCACGGCGGCGTTTGCCGGCGATCTATTCGGATCCTTCCTTTGTGAGCGCCGGAGGTTTGGCGTCTTACGGGCCCGATCGCGTCGAGCTCTACCGCCGCTCCGCCGGTTACGTCGACCGCATTCTGCGCGGCGAAAAGGCGGGTGACCTGCCGTTCCAGCAGCCGACCAAATACCAGTTCATCGTCAACCTCAAAGCCGCGAAAGCGCTCAATCTTGAATTATCACCAACGCTGCTCGCGCTCGCCGACGAGGTGATCGAATGAACCGGCGCGCGTTCATATCGCTGCTGGGCGGCGCCGCGGGCGCGCTCACGCTGCGGCGCGCTTCGGCGCAAGAGGCGGGGCGCGTCTATCGCCTCGCCTTCTTGCTGCCGACCGACCGGCAGAGCGCATCCGTCCTTGCATTGTTCGACGAGCTGCGCCTCAACGGTTTCGTCGATGGGCAAAATCTGGCGGCCGTTGCCGGCAGCTTCGACAGGGGCGGTACGCCGCTCCCCGAACGGGCGGTAGCGTTGGTCAAGGGCGCGCCCGACTTGATCGTCGCCGGCGGGCCGCTGGCGACGCGTGCTGCGCAAGATGCGACGGCCACGATGCCGATTGTCGCGCTCTCCGATGATTTGATCGGCGAGGGACTCGCGCGCTCGCTGGCGCGGCCGGGCGGCAACACGACAGGGGTGAGCATTCTTGCGCCCGAACTCAACGGCAAGCGGCAGGACTTTTTGATTGAAGCGGTGCCCGGCGCACGCCGGATGGCGGTGCTGGCCGATTCTCATGTCACGGCGCCGCGGGAGCTTCACGTGCTGCAAGCGGCGATGCGCTCGCGCGACATCGAGCTTTTGGTTTTCGAAGTCACAAGGGTCGAGGAAATTCTACCTGCGCTCGAGAAAGCCCATGCCGGCGGTGCCGCGGCCGTCAATCTGCTGGCCTCGCCGCTGCTGTTCGCCAATAGTCGCTCGATCATGGACCGCGCCGCCGCGTTGCGCCTGCCGGCCATGTATCAATGGCCCGAAACTGCGGAAGAGGGCGGCTTCATGAGTTACGGTCCGCGTCTCACGCAAATGTTTCGTCAGATGGCGCGGTTGGTCGTCAAGGTCTTGCGCGGCGGCAAGCCCGCCGATCTTCCCATCGAACAGCCGACGAGGTTCGAGCTGGTCATCAATCTCAAGACCGCTAAGGCGATCGGGCACGAGGTTCCGGCGGGGCTCGTCCTGCGCGCCGATAAGGTTATCGAATGAAGCGGTGGCGCACAGCGTCGTTGCCGGGCTTGACCCGGCAATCCATCCTTTTTCGCAGGAAGATGGATGCGCGGGTCAAGCCCGCGCATGACGAAATAAAGTTGCCGCGACGGCGCGAGTTCGTCACGCTGCTCGCCGGCGCGGCCGCGTGGCCGCTCGCGGCGCGCGCGCAGCCGGGCGAGCACATGCGGCGCATCGGCGTGCTGCAGGGCCTCTCCGAGAGCGATCCGGAATGGTCGCGGCGCTTCGGCGCCTTCAAGCAGCGACTGCAGGAATTGGGCTGGACCGACGGGCGCAACGTCGCCTTCGAGTTTCGCTTCGCCGGCGGCAAGCCCGAGCGACTGCCGGCGCTTGCCGCCGAGCTCGTTCACTCCGCCGTGGACGTGATCGTCACCAACGCCGCGCAACCCATCGAGGCAGCCCGTAAGGCGACCAGCACCATTCCCATCGTCATGGCGTCGGTGGGCGATGCGCTCGGCGCCGGCTATGTCGCGAGCTTGGCGCGCCCCGGCGGCAATGTCACCGGACTGACGCTCGTCGCAACCGACCAAAGCGCGAAGCGGCTGCAGCTGCTCAAAGAGATCGTCCCGAACCTCGTTCGGGTGGCACTGCTTTGGAACGCCAACGCGTCCGGCCATCGCCTGCAGCTGCAGGAAATGGAGCGCGCAACGCCGGCGCTCGGCATTGTGTTGCAGTCATTTCCCATCCGAACCGCCGATGACGTCCAGGGAAGCTTGCAAGCAGCAGTGCAAGCGAACGCCCAGGCGATCGTCACCATGGACGACCCGGTGCTGCAATCACAACGCGCACGGATCGTGGCATTTGCGATGGCACAACGGCTTCCCGTGATGAGCGAATTCAGGCCCGCCACGGAGGCGGGCACGCTGATGAGCTACGGCCCGAACCAAATCGATTTGTGGCGGCGCTCGGCGGCCTACGTCGACAAGATCCTCAGAGGCGCCAATCCCGCCGATCTGCCCGTCGAGCAACCGATCAAATTCGAGTTGGTGGTCAATCTCAAGACCGCCAAGGCGCTCGGCATCACGATATCCCCGAGCGTGCTCGCCATGGCCGACGAGGTGATCGAATGAGGCGGCGCGCGCCGTCCCCGCGAAAGCGGGGACCCAGAGCCGCAGAACGTGGCCCCTGGATTCCCGCTTACGCGGGAACGAACGGGATAGGCCGTCGCGAATTCTTCGCGCTGCTCGGCGGCGCGGCCGCCTGGCCGTTCGCGGCGCGCGCGCAGCAGCCGGCGATGCCGATGATCGGCGTCTTGCAGAGTGCCTCCGCGGATGCGTACGGCAAGTTCGTGGCGGCGTTCCGCCAGGGCCTTGCCGAAACCGGCTTCATAGCCGGGCAGAACGTCGCCATAGAATATCGCTGGGCGGAAGGTCGCTACGATCGGCTGCCCACGCTGGCGGACGAACTCGTCGGTTTGGGTGTGGCCCTGATCGCCGCGAACGGCCCGGCGGCGCCCGCCGCGAAAGCGGCGACGGCGACGATCCCGATCGTGTTCACGGCGGGGTTCGATCCCGTCGAGCTCGGACTCGTCACGAGTCTCAGCCGGCCCGGCGGCAACGTCACCGGCATCAGCATCTTGAACGTGGAGCTCGGGCCGAAGCGGCTCGAGCTGCTGCACGAGCTCGTGCCGGCGGCGACCGTCGTTGCCTTCATCATCAACCCGGCCAATCCCAATGCCCCAAGCCAGACGCGCGAGGTGCAGGCGGCGGCCGGTGCGCTCGGCATTAGGCTGCACGTCTTGCATGCGAGCAGCGATCGCGAACTTGAGGCTGCGTTCGGCGCTTTGCGCGAACTGCGCGCGGCCGCGGTGCTGATCGGCGCCGATCCGTTCTTCAACAGCGAGAGCCAGCTGCTCGCCACGCTCACGCGCCGCCACGCGATACCGACGGCCTACCAGTATCGCGAGTTCGCCGCAGCCGGGGGCCTGATGAGCTACGGCGGCAGCTTGACCGACTCGTATCGCCAAGCCGGCATCTATGCCGGGCGAATCCTGGCGGGCGCCAAGCCGGGCGACCTGCCGGTGCAGCAATCCACCAAGGTCGAGCTGATCGTCAATCTTGCGACCGCCAAGGCGCTCGGCGTGAGCGTGCCGCTGCCGCTCATCGGCCGTGCCGACGAGGTCATCGAATGAGACGTCGTGAGTTCGTCACGCTGCTCGGCGGCGCGGCGGTCGCCTGGCCGGTTGCGGCGCGCGCGCAGCTTCCGGCAATGCCGACGTGGCGATCGTATACCGCCTCGCTGAAAATCAAGATGTTATTTTTTACCTAAGTGCCAATCGCCCAGTTTGACCGCAGCGTATGCACCGGCGAAGAAGCCGATGAAGCTAGAACCGATCGTGATGATCCACGGCGGATTGATATCGGACAAAACCCCTAAATCGACGAGCCAAGCCTGCAGCACGGCACCGCCAATTGTGCCGGCGAGCCAAAAAACGATCCAAAGAACGAGGATGAGCGTCGACTGCAGGGCTTCTTTCATTGCCGCTCCCAGGGGGCCCGGCAGCATAGGCCCTTGAGCGCGATCACGCCTGCTGGGGGCCTGCCGGTGCGCTGATTTGGGTCTGGTTGACTCGCGAAGAATGCAATACGCTCCTTGAGCTATTTTGTCGGGCGGCAGACGGTGGAGGAGAAATTGAAACCGTATCTTTGGTCAGTCGATGGGCCGCCGCCCCCGGCCAAACCACGCTCGAAGTGGTGGCGGTTCGTCGATCGCCATCTCCCCAGTGTCGTGATCTATTTGATGGTCCTGACGCTTGTGGGGGTGGTGCTCTACCCGCACATGGTGGTGACGGTTCCCAGCGGCGAGGTGGGCGTGCTGTGGAAACGCTTCGGCGGCGGCACCGTGCTCGACCCGCGCCGGTTGAAGAACGAGGGTTTCAATTTCATTCTGCCCTGGAACCGCGTCTTTCTCTACGACCTGCGGCTGCAGTCTTTCAGCGAGTCCTACAACGCCATCTCCAGCGACGGCGTGAATCTCACCGCATCGATCATCGTTCGCTTTCGCCTCCAGCGCGATTCGGTCCCCGTGCTGCATCAAGCCATCGGCCCGAATTACGAGCAGGTGCTGATCCAGCCCGGCATCGGCAGTCTCACGCGCGAGGTGATCGCGCAATACACCGCCGAGCAGGTCTATTCGACGGCGCGGCAGGAAATTCAGGACAAAATTCGCGAGCTTGTGGAGAACAGGCTCTCCGAGAAGATGATGGAGCACGAAGGCGAGGAGTCGTATCGCGTCTCCATGCGCGACACCATCATCCTCTACGACATTCTCGTCACCGGCATCGAGCTGCCCGCGGCGATCGTCGGCGCCATTAATCGCAAAACCGAGCAATACTACATCGCGGAGGAATACAAGTTCCGCGTCGAGCGGGAAAAACGCGAGTCGGAGCGTAAAGCGATCGAGGCGCAAGGCATCCGCGAATTTCAACAGACCGTCAGCCAGGGCATCTCCGACTCCTACCTGCGGTGGCGCGGCATCGAGGCGACGCTTCAGCTGTCGCAATCCACGAACGCGAAGGTCGTGATCATCGGCAGCGGCAAAGACGGTCTGCCGATCATCCTCGGCAACGCGGATAACCTGCCGCCCGCAGCGAGCGCGCCGACCGGCACTGACACGGGCAAGCAAGGGACAACGGCGGTGGGGCCATCGGTCCCGTTCGAGAAAACGCCGGCTGCCGGATTGACGACGCCGCCCGAGAAGGTACCGCCTGCCACTTCAGCCACGCCGTCGGCGGCTCCTGCGGCTCCGACTGCGTCTGTTCCTGGGGCGGCGGAGCCGTCGCGCTCCTTCTGGCCGTTCAGTCTGTCCACGATCAAAGCCTATCTTTCCAGCTGGTAGGCCCAACGGCGCCGAAGACAGACCCGCGCGCAGCAAGCCGTCCGGGAGACCGGCTGCTGCGCAGCCGCGGCGCTGTTTGTAACCCCGCGCCATTATCTCGATGCCAAGCCGGTCCGTATGGGCCGCGCCCGATTCAGAACGATTCAGGACCGCCTAAGGACCTGCCCGCCGCGGCATGTTAGATTTTGAATGCGGCAAGCCCCGCCCGGCCGCCGATGTCGCGCATCTCGCGATGCCGACAGGGAGGGAGAAAGCCCCGTGTCAGACATGAGGCGGCGCCATTTCCTCGCGCTCATCGCCGGCGGCTCCGCGGCTTGGCCGCTCGTCGCACGCGCGCAGCAGGGAATGCGGCGCATCGGTGTGCTGATGGGGGCGTCCGAGAACGAGCCCGAATTTCAGACGTTCCTTGCGGCATTCCGCGAAGAACTCGGCAAATTCGGATGGGCAGGGGGTCGCAATCTCCAAATCGACTACCGCTGGGCAGGGCTCGACGCGGAGGCGACCAAACTATTCGCCAAGGAACTTGTCCTGCTTCAGCCCGATCTCATTTTTTCGAGCAGTACGTTCACCACTGCGGCGCTGCTGCAGCAAACGCGCACCATCCCCATCATCTTCGCCAACATCGTCGATCCGATCGGCAGCGGCTTCGTCGCGAGCCTCGCGCGGCCCGCCGGCAACGCCACCGGCTTCGTTAATCTCGAGCCGACCATGGTCGGAAAGTGGCTGGAGCTGCTCAAAGAGATCGCACCGCATGTCATGCGGGTGACGGCGGTGTATCACCCCGACACAGCCCCGTATGTCGAGGTCTACCTTACTCCCTTCAAAGCCACCGCGCCGTCCTTGGCAATTGAGACGATCGTGGCGCCTGCGCACGACATGTCTGAATTCGACTCCATCTGTGCCGCACAGGCGCGCCAGCCGAACGGTGGCCTGTTCGTGGTGCCGGATCCTTACTTCCTCACTCACCGCGCGGAGGTCGCGTTGCTGGTTGCAGGCTACCGTCTCCCTGCCGTCTATTTCAATCGAGCCTTTGCCGAGGCCGGCGGCTTGCTGTCTTACGGCAATGACATTGCCGACAATTATCGGCGCGCGGCGAGCTATGTCGACCGCATCCTCAAGGGCGCGCAGCCGAGCGAGCTTCCGGTGCAGGCCCCGGTCAAGTTTGAGTTGGTGATCAACCTCAAGACTGCCAAGGCGCTCGGCCTTGACGTGCCGTGGATTCTCCAGCAGCGCGCCGACGCGGTGATCGAATGAGGCGGCGCGAGGTTATTACGCTGCTCGGCGGCGCGGCGGCGGCGTGGCCGCTCGCGGCGCGCGCGCAGGAGCGCGAGCGAATGCGGCGGGTCGGTCTGTTGTGGGGAATTGCTGCCGATGATCCTGAATACCGACGCCGCTTCTCCGCATTTGCGGAGGAACTTCAGGAATTGGGTTGGATCGAAGGAAGGAACGTCACGTTCGCGCCGAAGCATGCCGTGGGAAATTCCGATCGGTTTTTGGCCATGGCGGCCGATCTAGTGCGGATGAACTCCGATGTAATCGTGACGACTAGCGCTGGCCTCACCTCGCTCGTCCGACAAGTTACTAGCACTATTCCCATTGTTGCCGCATCGGCCGGCGACCTTGAAGGAACAGGACTGATCGCGAGCTTGCGGAGACCCGGTGGAAATGTCACCGGAATTCAGGTGCTCAATCCCGAGTCGATGAGCAAGCGCGTCGATCTGCTCAAGCAATTGGTCCCGAATCTGACACGGCTTGGAATCGTTGTGCCAATCACGCCGGCTGCGATCGTTACCCCCAGCTACATGGAGCGGATTGGCGAGGCAGCCCGCGCGCTCCAAGTTCAAGTTCACCCGTCCGAGGTCCACACTGATGAAGGGTTTGCTCCTACCATTGCTGCCATGGCGCGAGAGTGTCAGGCTGCAATCGTAATTTCCAATCCTTTGGCGGGCTCAAATGCCAAAGTCATCGCCGACTCCGCTGCACAAAATCGCCTCCCGGTAATGTACGAACTTCGCTTTTACACATTAGCTGGGGGGCTGCTGTCCTACGGCGCTGATATTATGCCACTGCTTCGACAAGCAGCGAGCTACGTGGACAAACTTCTAAGGGGCGCCAACCCCGGGGAGCTACCCGTCCAACAACCCGTCAAGTTTGAGTTCGTGATCAATCTCAAGGCCGCGAAAGCTCTCGGCCTCGAAATCCCGCCAACAATCCTCGCGCTTGCCGACGAGGTGATCGAGTGAGGCGGCGCGAGTTCATTACGCTGCTCGGCGGCGCGGCGGCGGCGTGGCCGCTCGCGGCGCGCGCGCAGCAGCCGGCGCTGCCGGTGATCGGGTTGCTCAACCAGGAATCTGCGGAGTTCGCTGCAAATCTGGTAAATGGATTCCGTAAGGGACTCAGCGAGACCGGCTATTCCGAAAACCAGAACCTCGCGATCGAATATCGTTGGGCGGAGGGTCGCTACGAACGGCTCCCGGGGCTCGCCGCCGATCTAGTCGATCGCAAGGTCCTCGTCATCGCTGCGGCATACCTGCCCGCAGCGCTAGCAGCCAAGGCGGCCACGTCGACAATTCCAATTGTGTTTATAAGCGGCGTCGATCCCGTGGCTGCCGGCCTCGTTCACAGCATAAGAGGGCCAGGAGGCAATCTAACCGGACTGAGCAATTTCAACACGAGTCTCACCGCAAAGCGATTTGAGCTGCTGCACGAGATCGCGCCGCGTGCGAGCACGATTGCCGTTCTGGTGAATCCGAAAAGCCCGGCCGCGCAAACCATCGACGCCGGAGCAGCGGCAGCCGCGCAAGCTCTTGGGCTGAAACTGGATGTCATTGCAGCGAGTTCGGCAGGTGAAATTGATTCGGCATTCATCACGATCGTCGAGCACGGAGCCGGTGCGGTGCTGGTCGCCGGCGATGCCTATTTCAACAGCCGACGAATGCAATTGACCGCACTGGCGGCGCGTTACCGGCTTCCTGCGATTTACGATCGGAAAGATATTGCGGTGGCTGGCGGCTTAATAAGCTATGGCATGAACAACTTTGATATGTACCGACAGGCCGGTATTTTCGCAGGGCAGATACTCAACGGTGCTAAGCCCGCCGATTTTCCGGTCCAGCAGGCGACCAAGGTAGAGCTGGTCGTCAATCTCAAAACCGCTAAGTCGCTCGGCCTCGAGCTGCCGACGTCGGTTCTTCTGAGCGCCGACGAGGTGATCGAATGAGGCGGCGCGCGTTCATCACGCTGCTCGGCGGCGCGGCGGCTTGGCCGCTCGCGGCGCGCGCGCAACAGACGGACAAGATGCGGCGCGTCGGCGTTCTGCTGGCATTTGCCGAGAGCGATCCCGATGCGAAGGAGTGGCTGACTGCCTTTGAAGAGGGGCTGCAAAGGCTGGGATGGAGCCAAGGTCGCAATCTCCGCATCGACTATCGGTGGGGCGCGGGCGACGAGCAGCTGCTGCAGACCCACGCGGCCGAGTTGGTGGGAGCGGCGCCCGACGTGCTGTTTTGTGCCGGCACGCCATCGTTGTTGGCGCTCAGCCGGGAGACCCGCTCGCTGCCGATCGTATTCGTGCAGGTCCCCGATCCGGTCAAGCTCGGCTTTGCGGCAAGTCTTGCGCGGCCGGCCGGCAACGTGACGGGCTTTACGACCTACGAATACTCGATGACCGGCAAATGGCTCGAACTCATCAAGGACACCGCGCCCCGCACGACCCGCGTGGCGGTCGTTGTCGAACCCGCCAACCCCGCCCACCCAGAGTACGTGCGAGCGCTCGAGGCGAGCGCGTCGTCGCTCAACGTCCACGTGACGACCGCCAGCATGCGCGGCGCTGCGGACATAGAAGAGACGATCGAAGAATTTGCCCGGCAGCCAAATGGCGCGCTGATCGTGCTGCCGAGCGCACTTGCCATCGTCCATCGCGACCTCATTATCTCGCTCGCGGCTCGGCACCGCTTGCCGGCCGTCTACCCCTATCGTTTTTTCGCGATCAACGGCGGGTTCATGTCGTACGGCATCGATTTGGCCGACACCTACCGGCGAGCGGCGTCGTACATCGACCTGATCCTCAAGGGCGGCAAGCCGGGCGAGCTGCCGGTGCAGCTCTCGGCCAAGTTCCAGCTCGTCCTCAACCTCAAGACCGCGAAAGCACTCGGCCTCGCGATCCCGGGGCCGTTCATCCAGCGCGCCGACGAGGTGATCGAGTGAAGCGCCGCGAGTTCATGACGCTTCTCGGCGGCGCTGCGGCGTGGCCGCTCGCGGCGCGCGCGCAGCAGATGCCGGTGATTGGGTATCTCAGCAGCCAATCGGCAAGCGCGGACGCGGGGCGCATCGCCGCGATGCGCCAGAGTCTCGCCGAGGCGGGATATGCCGAGGGTACCAATCTCGCCATTGAATACCGCTGGGCGGAGGGCGACTACGGTCGGCTCGCCGCGCAGGCCGCCGAGTTCGTGCGCCGCCGGGTCGCGGTCATCTTCGGCGCCTCGCTGCCATCGGCGCTCGCGGCCAAGGCCGCCACCACGACCATTCCCATCGTGTTCGTGATGGGCGCCGATCCGGTCAAGCTCGGCGTCGTCCCAAGCCTCAACCGCCCGGGCGGTAACGTGACGGGAGTGTATCAAGTCTACGGCGCGCTCGGCGGCAAGCGGCTGGAGCTGATCCACGAACTGGTGCCCAAAGCATCGCTGATCGCCGTTCTGACCAATCCGAAAAACCCGAACTCCGAGGATCACCTCGACGACGTGCGCGCGGCGGCGCATGCCATGGGACAGCGGATCCTGGTCTTTCCAGCTAGCGCCGACGGCGACGTTGAGCCTGCTTTTGCGAGCATTGTGCAACAGCACGCCGATGCGCTGCTCGTCACCGACGATCCCTTCTTCAGCACCCGACGCCATCAACTTGTCGCGCAGGCCAATCGCCGGGCGCTGCCCGCGATCTATTACACGCGCGAGTTTGCCAAAGAGGGCGGGCTGGTCAGCTACGGCAGCAGCGCCATCACCAATTATGGCCGGGCGGGCGCTTACGTCGCGCGCATTCTCAAGGGTACGCCGCCCGCGGAGCTTCCGGTCGAACAGCCGACCAAGTTCGAGCTGGTGATCAACCTCACGACCGCCAAGGCGCTGGGTGTGACGGTTCCTCTCACCCTGCAAGCCGCCGCCGACGAGGTCATTGAGTAAGGGCGCGAGCTAGATGTCCGTTCGTCCCCGCGAAAGCGGGGACCCGAGGTCGCGGCAAAAATTTAGGCTACAAATCGCATTTTTGTATTGACTACATATCGAAGCTAGACTATATTATGTCCATCCTCGCTCATTGAGGGGCGTCTTCTAGGGACGATCCTGAAGGCGGAGCGGGGAGTGGCGTCCTGCGGCGGCGGGTTGTAACCGCTGCCTCGGGAGGTAGGGACCCCGCCCTCCAGGCACTACGACCTGGGTGCGAGGAGCTCGCTGTGACCAACCCGGATGCCGGCCGAAGCGCAAGCGGAGGCGGTGCCGGTGAGAGAAGCGCGGCCCTGGGAGCCCAAAACCGCCACGGTGGAGCGCCGAGAGGCGAGCGTCCCGCGTCATGGGACGCAAGGCGCCTCGCAAGCGCCTGGCACG
>Ga0306924_10000068_pt1 | contig 65937 bp, 71 predicted proteins | sample sta12Can44000111_FD_203756 | JGI IMG/M metagenome (GOLD analysis project Ga0306924, IMG submission 203756) | Lab enrichment of tropical soil microbial communities from Luquillo Experimental Forest, Puerto Rico - statanox.12C.anox.44.000.111 (v2)... | ecosystem: Environmental > Terrestrial >... | reverse complement strand
GATCCCCGTGGTCCTCGGACCAAAGCACCGGCATTACGTCATTGATCACCATCATCTTGCACGTGCATTACACGACGAGGGTGTCAAGAACGTAGCTGTCACCGTCATCGCCAATCTAAGCAAACTTGATCGCGATACTTTTTGGTTTGTCATGGACTGCCGCGATTGGACACATCCTTTTGTGGATGGCCGCCGCCGACCCTACAGTGATTTGCCGAAATCGGTAGATAAGCTCATCGACGACCCGTTCCGCTCACTCGCAGGCGAACTACGACGTGCAGGCGGATTTGCCAAGGATACGACCCCATTCAGCGAATTCCTGTGGGCCGACTTTCTACGCCGGCACATGAAGCGCAAGGCCGTCGAAGCCAATTTTGAAATTGCGCTGGAGGAAGCGCTTGAATTGGCAAAAAGCATGGATGCCAATTACTTGCCGGGTTGGTGCGGTCCGGTACCCGAGGAATGAGAAGATCTCGTGATGTCGAGCCAAGCGCATACAACAGGTCGCGTGCCGCTCGAGAGCGCGTCCATGGGACGGCAGGAATATTGGAGTTGGTTCCTGGCGAGTGGCGGCACACTGATAGACGGTCTCTCCATTTTTTCGCTCGGCGTTGCAATGCCGCTCATAACGAGCCGCTTTTCCCTCAGCGCGCTCATGGTCGGCCTCATTGGTTCGGCTCTGGTTCTCGGTGCCGTGTTCGGTGCGGTCGTTGGCGGGCCCGGGGCAGACCGCTTTGGCCGAAAGCCCGCCTTTTTGATCGACATGACCATCATCACGGTCGGGGCGCTAATCAGCGCCCTAGCTAGCGCGCCACAGTGGGTCTTGCTCGGCCAGTTCATTGTGGGAGTTGGCATTGGCGTCGATTTTCCTGTCAGCTCATCGTACGTGTCCGAGACAGTGCCGAAACAGGCCCGCAGTCGGATGGTGGTCGCGACCATCGCGCTGCAATCGGTCGGAATGCTGCTCGGGGCTGCCGTCGCGATTGCGATCTTGTGGCAAAGGAGCAGCTCGTCCGACTGGAGGTTGATCGTAGGAACGACCGCTGCGGTGGCGCTGCTATTTCTTCTGCTGCGCCTTTCGCTTCCAGAGAGTCCGCGCTGGCTTGCGGCGCACGAGCGCAGCAAAACCGCGCCGGCTGCGGCAGTACCGCCGCGCGCGACGACGTCTCTCAAACCCGCTACAGCAAGCGCTTCTGCCGCCTTGCCGGGTTCTCGATTCGCTTTGCTGTTCTCGCGGGCCTATCGCACGCGCACGATGCTGGTTTCGCTGCCGTGGTTTCTGATGGACGTTGCCACCTACGGGGTCGGCCTGTTTACGCCCGTGATCCTCGGCGCAATCCATTCTTCATCCAAGACTGCGGGACCTTTGGCCGCCGAATTCGTTGACGCTGAAGGCAGCGCCGCCATCGATCTTTTTCTTCTTTTTGGGTTTCTCGTCGGATTGTGGGCGGTGCCGCGTTTTGGTCGGATCCATATGCAGGTCATCGGATTTGTTGGCATGACCCTTGGCATGCTGATTCTCGCATCTGCGGAACTGGCTGGTGGTGGCGCAGCCGCGCACGTGTGGCTCGTGTTCGCTGGGTTCATCTTGTTCAACCTGGCCATGAATGCCGGACCTAACGCGACTACTTTTGCTCTGGCCCCCGAGTTATTCCCTACCAGTATTCGAGCGTCTGCCGGCGGCTTTGCCGCGGCCTCGGCCAAGGTCGGGGCGACGTTGGGTGTCTTCGTGCTGCCGCAGGTGAAAGCGTACGGTGGTGTCACGGCGGTGCTGATAATGATGGCCATAGTCTCCGCTCTTGGGGCGGCTGTGACCGCAATGCTGGCTCGTGAGGCTGGGGAAATTCCGGAGGGTCGCAGCCTCGACGAAACAGAAGCACCGTAAACGGCTGAGGCCGGCTGTGAGGACCCGCGGGACTGGACCTATTCTTTTAACCTGAAATGAAACCCTTGCTCAGTGCGGATGCATCATACTGGGGTCCTGGAGCGCTTCGATTACGCCGTGGAAAACGAGTCCGACACCCATGGCGGAGACGAAAAATCCGACGATCCGAGTGGCTGCGTCAATGCCCATGGGTCCAATGCGTCCAAGAAGGTTCTTGGCATAGGCCAGGCACAAATACGTGACCAGCATGGTCACCACGATGGCGCATGCGATTGCAACAAATGAAAGAAATTCAAATTCGGTGTGCTTAACCAGCGACGTCATGCCCAGTGTCGTTGCTATCGCGCCCGGGCCAACCATGAGCGGCATGGCAAGCGGCACAAATGCGATGTCGCCTTGTTGTGCTGCCTTGTTTGTTGGGATCAGCGAGCCGCTAGACGACGAGCCCGAAAACAACTCGAAGCCAATACGTATGAGGATGATGCCGCCGACAATGCGGACCATGCTGAGTGAGATGTCGAATATGCGCAATATCAGAGTGCCAAAGATCAAAAAGAAGAACAGAAGCAGCGTGGCATAGAAACAGGAACGACGTGCGACTTGTTGATGTTGATCGACATTCTCGCCCTCCAGCAGTTTGAGAAAGACCGGAAGTGCTTCAAGTGGATTAATAATCGCAAGTAGCGTTGAAAATGTGCTGATGAAAAGGGTCAGCACCTGTCGCATGTCAGTCTCCCACGCAAAAAACTCAGTTAGAACCGCGCGGTGATGCCAAAAATGGGCCCATGTAGTGTGAGATCGTAATTGTAGAGCGTAAGACCGCTGCCTTTCGAGTAGTCCGCGTTAAGCGCCTTGTAGCCGAGCATGGCATTCCAGCTGACGGTTTTCGACCGACAAAATTCGTGTTCGAGTAGCGCAAGCGCCTGCCACGAGAACTTACTCCCGACGTCAAACCCGCCCACATCGCCGCTCAAGACAAAATTCCAGGTGGGAGCAAACTGGTGGCGCAGACGCGCGCCGACCAATGGATCAAACCAAGCGACGCTCTTTGTTGCGGAGAGGAAACCTTCCTTGGTCAAGGAGAGGTCAAAAGCATTGAGCGTGCCGGTTACCGCTAGATCTACTTCACCGCGTTGCCACCATACTCGACCGCCAGCATAGAGATCGAGCGCGGTGGTTGAGCCGGGTGAAAAAAGTCCGCGCCAGTTTGCAATTTCATAGGCACCCGCAAACTCGGCAGCGACCAACCAAATCTTCACACCAGCCGATGCGCCGACCGCACCGTTGATCGCGTCGGTGCCGCGAGATCGTGTGATGCTCGCACCAAGGCCAGCCTTTAGGTAGACGATGTCGGTGAGCAGCGCAAAGCGGTCATAACGTGCCTCACCCAGGGCCGCCAGTTCCATGAGGCCTTTCGGAAATTGGGTGTGGTCTAGGATGTCGAAAAAACCCACATTTACGTCGGCGGACCGGCCTTTAACGGTCAACGAGCCATTGAGTGACAATGCCCAGGCGTAGGGCGTGAGGCTGAACGTCCAGCCCGGAATTTCTGGCGCGGGCGCAAGCGGTGCCTTGGTCGGCATATCGGCGGCAACTGCAGCAACATTCACGCCAATTATTATCGCCAGCGATGTTATCGCTTCGCGGATGAGCGAAAATCTCATAGCTGGCCTCCAGCACCGTCCAAATTTCAGAACCGCGGTGCCATTCAAATACACTCGCGTGGTCTTGGCTGTTACTTGCGAGGCACAGCGAGAAGAAAAGATTCGGCAATCGGCTATTTAAATACCGCCCTTTTACTACGTGTTTATGCCCGCCCGCGCGTTGGACCAGCGTCCAATATTCACGTTCGTCTCCACTCGTAAGATCGCGGCCAGCATCGCTCTGATGCGCACTCCAAAACTCGTCTGGGATTCGTGAAGTCACCATCCCGAGTAACGTCAGAGGCACATTATGAAAAGCACCATCGAGAGCAAATTCAGCCAATTGGGCTGCGCTGTGCTGATTGCAGCCAGTTCGTTGGGGTCTGGCCTTTGGGCGACACAAGCTCGCGCACAAGCTCCGACTCAAAAGCCAAACATACTCTTCATCATGGGAGATGACATCGGCTGGATGCAGCCGAGCATCTATCATCGCGGCCTGATGGTGGGCGAAACGCCCAACATCGACAAGATCGGCCAGGAAGGTGCGATGTTCACCGACTATTACGCCGAGCAGAGCTGTACGGCGGGACGTAACGCCTTCTTCACTGGCATGCATCCCCTGCGCACAGGAATGATCCCACCGCAGTTGCCGGGGAGCCCAACATATCTGAAGCCCGGGACGCCGGCGCTGGCCAAGTTTTTGATCGACCTCGGCTACACCACCGGCGAGTTCGGCAAGAACCACCTTGGCGATCACACCGATGCACTGCCGACCGCGCATGGCTTCCAGGAGTTCTGGGGTTATTTGTATCACCTCGATGCGATGCAAGGTGTGAGCTTCCCCGACATCAACAAGACGCCCATGCAGCAGACCGTCGCGCCACCATGCAAGAACACGCCTATTCCAGGTGTGGCAGAGGTGCCCGGTGCGGTGGATCAAAAGACGACAATCTGCCTGATGCCCCCGCGCCCTGTGCTGGCATGCAAATCCTCCGATGGGACCTCCAAGAACATGACATGCAAGGACGAGGGCCCGCTAACATTGGAGCGGTCGAAGACGGTGGACGAGGAGATCTCGGCCAAAGTCATCGACTTTCTCGATCGCAACGATCCGCGACGCACCAACAAGCCATTCTTCGTCTGGTACAACCCGGCGCGTATGCACATCACCACCGTGCTGCCGGACAAGTATCTGGCGATGGTTGGTGAGCCCGGCGGCAAGGACTGGGGCGTCAACGAAGCCGGCATGAAGCAGATGGACGATAATATCGGCCTCGTGCTCAAGAAGATTGACGACATGGGTCAGACCAATAACACCATCGTCGTCTTCACCACTGACAACGGCGCCGAGACCATCACCTTTCCGGATGGTGGCACCACTCCCTTCAAGGGCGGCAAGCTGACCACCTGGGAGGGCGGCATGCGCGCTCCGATGGTGATCCGTTGGCCGGGCGTCATCAAACCGGGCACCGTCAAGAACGACATATTCGCTTCACTCGACTGGCTGCCAACGCTCGTCAATATCGCCGGCGGCCCGAAGGGCGACGGACTGAAGAAGCAGATCGAGGCCGGCCAATACCCCGGCATCGTGAAGACGACACTCGACGGCGTCGACCAGCGCGACTACCTGGAAGGCAAGTCGGAGAAATCGGCACGGGATACGTTCTTCTACTACTCCGGCAAAGACCCTTCGGCGGTCCGCTACAAGAACTGGAAGATGTACTTCTCAATGGTATCCGATGCACCAGCCGGCTTCGTGACGGGCGTGATCCCGTATCACTGGACCCAGGTGGTCAACATCAAACGCGACCCCTTCGAGACTTCCATTGGTCAGCAAATCAAAACGCTGATGGGTGTGGGCGGGGCGATTTCTTCGCCTTCCACCGCTTACCAGTATGACTGGAATATGCTGCCCATCGGCCAGGCGCTGTGGCTGAAGGAGCTCGAGACCTACATCAACTACCCGCCACTGCAAAATCCCGCCAGTTACAATCTCGATCAGGTCATGCAGCAGGTCAAAGACATGAAGGCGTCCAGTCACGCAGGGGAGTAATGCCCAAGAGTGTCGTGGGCGCCCAGCGATGGGCGCCCCGCGTCTGTTGTTTTGCATACGATCATAAATCTGACGATGAACTGAAATCGGGGGAAACCATGAGAATTAATATAGGGTCGCTGGTTGCTGCACTCGCGGTGATTGTTACTGCACCAGCATCCGCCCAGGCGCCCGGGAAGTGGGCGCAGGTCGGTATGTTGACGTGCAAGCTAAATCCGAGCATCGGCTTCATCATCGCCGGCCATCAGTCGATGGAGTGCCGATATGTCCCGAGCAATAATATGGGTCCGCCACAGGCCTATGAAGGGGCGCTCAACACAGTCGGGATTGATCTTGGCATTAGCGCCGGAGGAGTTCTTGGTTGGGCCGTGCTAGCGCCGACTGTCGGAATACCGGCCGGCGCACTTGCCGGCGAATATGTCGGCGCGTCCGGCGATATTGGCATCGGACTCGGTGCGGGCGCCAACGTTCTGATCGGCGGCTCCGCTCGTACTGTAGCGCTACAGCCTGTGTCGCTTGAAGGTTCAGTCGCGCTTAACGTTGCGCTGGGTGTTTCATCGCTCAAATTACGTCCTGCGCTTTGACCTGACGTAACGGTGATCGAAAGATTCCCAGCGGAATGGAGGTCACCGATGCAAGATCGCAAGCTAGTCGTATAAGAACGGCTTAATGGGCGGCCAGCGGAGATGTTGAGAAGTCTTCTGCGTTCCGCAGCGGAAGTATGTCGGGGAGCTTTTCTGGCCATTATCGTTTACGTGACGACTCATAACGTTCAATAACAATATGGTATGTACGGTTTGGCGCCACAGGTTGATTTCATAGCGACCAAGCCGTTCAAAAATTCTGCTGTCGGTGCGTTCAAGTCGTAAAAAGGATCGTGCAATGGTATCGCAGGTGCTAGCGACCTGCGCTTGATTTGATGCGGTACTTCCGCTCGAGCCGCTGTCGTCAGCACATACCGAATCCGCCCTGGGAGTGAGAGACGGAATAAGATTGTACAAAATCTTTAGATTGCCTTCTGATTTCCGGTCTCTTCGGTCCGTATGGATATTCAATAAACCGCTTTCGATTGCCACGGCCCGACGAAGGCGCCAAAGCAAAGATACAAGCCGCCCAATAAGCTCGGTCTCAAAATTGGTTTGCGGCCGGTAATCCGCGTTGACGGCTCTTTGCAAAGCTCTGTATGCCGCGGCATCCTCATGGACTCCGATTACCGTTTCGGCTGAGAGGCCGTGACGGAGGGCATTGCGTCTTGAGCGACGCTTACCAGCTTCGGTACGTGGACCTGTGCTGTTTTTCGCGTTTTGTCGGTTCGCGGCAACTTGTTTCGCCATCAGCTGTCAGCTTTAGCTTGGTTGGAGTCAGATTGTTTTGTTGTTCCCATCTCGATCTGCAGTTCACCCGGATGGGTTTGCTCCCAGAGCTGCCGGGCGACCTGCAGTGCTTCGATCTTGAATCCCTGCCACCAGGCAATTTCATCCCCTGATTGATGTAGCTGCCGATGGTGTCCACGGCAGAGCGGGACGGTGAACTCATCGCTGACCTTGACTCCCAACGCGCGCAATTGTGCGAACCGCAGATGATGTGGGTCGCTTGGATGACGCCCGCAAACAACACACGGCTGGGAAGCCACAAAGCGCAGATGGGATTTGTCGCGCCGGCGTTTGGGCTCGGCTAAGGCAAGAACACTTTTATCGATCTTGCCGGGATTAGACGCATTCGGAGCGAGCGACGGCGCTGCGGATACGGGCTGCGCCAACACTTGCTTGTTGAGGGGCGGATATTGCCGACGGCCATAATAGTGCGACGGCCGCGGAATTGGCGTTGTGTCATCGGGATGAAACCCGAAGCGGGTCACCCGGATCGCATCTGTCGGTGGCAGCGATTCTAATCGCCTGCTTTGCTTGTACAGCTCAAGCCCGAACGGTTTGCCGAAGGTGGCAAAGGCACGTTTGGTCGCATCGGTTTCCGCGGCTTTCAGGGCGATGTCGTGAACTTCACCGGGCGAAGTGCCGCGGCCTTCCCCGGAACCGTGTCCTTCTCGAATGACGGTGGTGCCGTCGGCTTGGACCGTGATCCGCACTTTGGCGACATAGACAGCGACAAAGGTGCCGCGATTTTCTCGAGTAAGCACGCAGCGAGATTCCACCGTTTCTCGGCTCCAGCCATCAAACCCGAAGATCCGGTTGGCCTCCGAAATCGCGAACCAACCTTCGATATAGGACAGTTCCCGGCCATTAACCTCGCGCGTGCGGATCTGCCGGCCATTCAATTTTCGCCGTAGCGCCTGCACTTGTTTTGTTGAAAAGCCCATCACCGCACCCGCACGCTTAGAACTGGCTCTGGATTGGAAAGAGCGACGCCTTCGATTTGGGCTCCGTCTTTGAGTTCAGTGAGCAGCTCTTGCCGTTTCAATCTGGGGGCACTCGGCTGCCAATAGATGCTGGGAACGGCCGCCTCGTCGATCACCATGAGTGAGGGCAGGCCCGGGCGGATCGAGACCGAAAAGTCCGGCGCAGTGATCTTCTTCAGGTCGAGTTCGAACATGACCTCTTTGGCGATCTGCCGGCGTTTTGAGGCCCGATCTTGCAGGCGATCGAGACGCTCTTGCATGTCGGCGATACGGCTTTTGAGGCCTACGGCCAGCGCCTCATCAGCGAGGGCTGAACGGATTATGGCGGTGACGATCTCAGGCAGGTCCGTCAGACCCTCGACCGTATCGGCTAGGGTCTGTTCGTCGATGCCAGGGTCTTCGGCCCGGATACGGTCACGGATGCAGCGATAAGTTATGGCGGCAAATTCAAGGCTCATCGTGAAATTCCTTCCTCAAAATTACGTTCCACGTTCGATTTCTCTGGATACAAGCAAGTCTTACCTTTTTCCGACTTCCTCTCACGGTTACGATGGTCGGCGTCGTTCAACATTTTATATTGATTGTTCTAGATGTCAACAAAAAATGTTGATAACTTTTCGCCCGAACAAAGTCGTGGGGCTAGGGCTTTGTTGGATATGACCCAACCAGATCTTGCGTTGAAAGCTGGTCTAGGCCTCTCAACGATTGTTGATTTTGAAAGGTCCCGCAGACCTGTTTCTGACGAAGCGATTCAAGCGATTCGTTTGGCGCTAGAAACAGCCGGAATCGAATTCATCGACGAAAACGGCGGTGGCCCGGGCGTGCGCCTCCGCAAGCGCCGGCGCCTCAAAACACCCAAATAAGTCGATGCTCAGGGTCGGGACATTGCCGATCTAAATGCACGCTTTCCAATCTCTCCCCCTTTTTGGCAAAACGAAGCCAAATTTCCTAAACGAATTCAATCGTAGTTGTTGATTGACCGTTCACGGGCAGGCAGTCCAACTCAGTGGAGGCCCTCTGACGAGCAAAGTGTAGCCGCGCGGCGTTTTGGTTCACCACGAGAAACGGGGGACGACACGCGCTGAGAGTTTTGGAAGCGAAGAAGAAAAACTGGGCTGGGCTCTTGTCTCTGCGGATGTCCGCTTCTGACCCAAAGCGGACATCAACAATATTTCCGCTGACCCCCCCGGTAGTTGCGCACCGTATTCATTTCGCCTCTGTGCCCCTAAGGGCAATAGACGTTCTCAACGTGTGGCAGAGAATCTGCGCCGCGTTCCTCTTTACGGCACAGGTTCGGAGGAACTGCCGGCCGGCCTGAGGAATTATTCGGCTGCGCGTCTGTATGGGATCCAAGGGCGAACGAACATGCGCAACTTTGCTGGATGCGCGTTCATCCTCATCCTGTTACTTTCAGTTTTTCTCGCCACGGGGCCACCAAGTGGCGCGACGCCCGTTGTCACAAGCGATTGCCTCGCCCAAGCGAGCGAAGGTGAGACCGGCGAGATCCACCCGGTCGAAAGCACCCAGTCCCCGGCCCCAACGCCATCGAGCGCCCCGGCCGCTGTCGACAGCATCTGTAACGCCCTTGCGGCGTCGGCGGTGGAAAATGATTTGCCGATCGATTTCTTCACCAGGCTGATCTGGCAGGAGAGCCGCTTCGACCCGGCGGCGGTGAGCCCTGCCGGCGCGCAAGGCGTGGCGCAGTTCATGCCGGCGACCGCGAGTTGGCGCGGTCTTGCCAATCCCTTCGACCCCGTCGAAGCGATCGCCAAATCCGCGAAGCTATTGCACGACCTGCGACAGGAGTTCGGAAATCTTGGCCTCGCGGCGGCCGCCTACAATGCGGGGCCCGGGCGAGTGCGCGACTGGCTTGCCGGTCGACGCGGCCTGCCCGGCGAGACGCGCGCCTATGTGTCCATCGTGACCGGCCAATCCGCCGAGCAATGGACCGGAGTTCAGGCTGGCCATGCCGAGATGCATATTGCAAACACTGTACCGTGCCGACAGATCGCTGGCCTTTTCTCTCGTCCGCCGGCTTACGTAGCCAAACCCGCCGATCCCTGGGGCGTGCAATTGGTCGGGAGCTCGTCCGATGCAACGGCGCTCAGCGCCTATCGGCAATTGCAGGAAAAGTACGCATCCATCTTGTCGGGCCGCGAACCACACATCATTCACCATGGGCTCGCGCGCGGCAGCATGGGCTGGGCGCGGATCCACGTCGGAGTGGAGAGCCGCACGAGCGCCGAAAAACTATGCGCGAACCTGCGCGCAGCCGGCGCGAGCTGTCTCGTGCAACGTTTTTGAAGCGTGGTACAGCTTTCGGGTTAGCCGGCGCTTAGCCGCTTCCCTCGAAGGGCTTTCGTGGTCGCGCATTGGGCCGTGGCGCCATGCCGAAGCTCTGGACGAGGATGCGCCCCGGTATGAACCGGTCGTCGTTGATAAGAAAGCTGAAGATGAAGCCGACCCCAAGCACGAGGATGCCGAGCAGAAACGAATAGACGATGGCGCGATCAGGATAGTTGTCCTTGAGACTAGCTACCATCATGGGTCCCAAAATCCCGGCAGCCGACCAGGCCGTGAGTAGGACGCCGTAGACCCGCGACATGCGCTTCGGCCCATAAACGTCAATCACCATGGGCGGCATGATCGCGAAGCCGCCGCCGAAACAGCTCAGCACATAACATACGAGAACGGCAAAGACCCACGGACTGTGCTCCGTCATCAGGATGCCAAACACGATCAGTTGCGAGGCGAGCATGAGGCGAAAGGTGTTGATGCGACCGGCTCGTTCGGACACGACGCCCCATACGATGCGCCCGAAGCCGTTGAACAGAGAGCTGACGGCGATCAGGGTGGCGCCATAGCCGGCCAGAACGGAGCGCTCCAAGGTTGGGTGGTCGAGCTTCCAAATATCCTGGTAGAGCGGCGACAGGAAGCTAAGGATTGAAATGCCGGCCACGATGTTGAAAAAGAAGATGAACCACATGAACGCGAACTGGCCGGTCAGGACATATTCCTTGAGCGGCAGATCGGACTCTTCCTCGGCCTTGGCATGGGGGCTGGCCGCGCGGGCATCCTTTGCTGCTAATGGGAAATAGCCGCTAGGGAGATAGTCGGCCGGGGGGTTCCTCAGCATCGCAGCGGAGCCGAAGGCCGCCGAGCCGAGGATGGCGCCGAGGGCTGCGAACACGAGGGCCAGATTGCGATGGAACACGTGCATCAGGATCGGGGCAAGCACGACGCTAAGGACGAAGGCGCCGAGCCCAAACCCCATCGCAACAATGCCGGTCACCAATCCCTTCTTGTCGGGGAACCATTTGGTGACGGTGCTCATCGGCGTGACGTACCCTAGGCCGATGCCGATCCCCGCGACGGCGCCGTAGCCCAAGTAGAAAAGTGTCAGGCTCTTCACCGCGAGGGCGACCGCCGCCAGAGCATAGCCGGCCGCGAACAGAAGGCCGCCGGCGACGGCCAGCTTGCGTGGTCCGATCCTGGCGAGATTGATCCCGCCCCAGGCTGCCGACAGCCCGAGGCAGCAGATGGTCAGGCTGAAGGCCCACGAGGTCTCAGTGTTGGTCCAGCGGAATTGCTGGACCAGAAGCGGCTGGAAGTAGCTCCAAGCGTACACGGTGCCAAGGCAGAGCTGCAGCACCGTGCACATAGTCGCAATTAGCCATCGATTGGGCACGCGTTCTTTCGCATGCATACTCACGACTCCCGGCCGGAAGCCCAACGGATTATCCGGCCAAGCTCGCCCACCTCGTCGGTACGCTCGAGCAGACGCTTGACCTGGGAGGAATCCGGGGCCGAGGCGTGCTGCTCGCTGGAAAACGAATGCCAGGCGTAACTCCGGAGGTGATCGAGCGGCCGCGACACCAGATGCATCAGCCCGTAGGTCGCCAGCACGCTGACGATCAAGATGATGCTGAGAAGATATACCTCCTTGCCAATGGCCGTCTGGACCTGCAAGGCGATGTAGCCCTTGTCCATGCCGACATGCACGGAGCCGGCCTCGCCGGCGAGGATGCCTGCCGTGACCTCGGAGAAGTTTCCGAGGCCCGCGAGTGAGCGGTCATAGACCTCCTTCGCAGCCTTGTAGTCGGCGAGGATCTCGTCGGGAACGCCAGGTACGAAGGTATGCGCGATGATCACGCCGTTCGCGTCCACGACGAAGACGTAGGAGATGCCGGAGATCTCAACGAATTGGTCGATGATGGACTGGAGGGCCGAATAGTTTCGGTGGACGATCAGGTCGACGTTCGAGTCGGCAATGCTGCGCGCAATCGCCCGACTGTTGTTCAGGAAATCGCCAGTCAGCTGTCGGTCCACGGTGTTGACGTAGAGGGCGGAGGTCAACGCCACAATGAGCCCTATTATGGCGAACATGCCGAACAGAGTCTTCTGATAGAATTGTGCAATCCTCATCGCTTCGCCCAAGCCTCCCACTCACCGTCGCGGATTGGCACGAACCGCCCGTCTCTAACCACGGTATAGTAGACTTGGTTCGAGGCTTGGCGGCGACCTGTGTCGCCGCCAAAGGACAGCGGCCGTCCCACGCCGAGATCGAAGTCGCCCATGGCCAGCACGGCCGTGGCCAAATCGGCACGTCTGGGATTGGCGCCCATCCGCTGAAGGATCGCCACGAAGAGTTTAGCATTCAGATAGCCCTCAAGGCTAATGAAGCCATCGGGGAGCGGCGCATACTTCCACTTCGCCGTCTTTCCGTGCGGATAAAGTAGTGAGTCCGGCGGCATGATGGCATCGCGGTAGCGATCCATCGCCTCGCGATACTCGCGCACCGCCGGGATGGAATCGTCGTTGTAGCTCGGGACGACCTGGGAGCTCACCAGCCGGGACGTGTAGTCCTTGTTTGACTCCTGCTCTGCCGCGGAGAGCAGCTTGAGCATGGCCTCACCGCCGACAAACGAAAGCGTCGCGATAGGGCAGTCGACATCTCTGTCGCGCATGTCGCGAACGAATCCAGCGCAGGCCGGATAGGTGCCGACACAGACAACGGCATCGGGCTGCACGCGCTGCATGATCGCCACCTGACGATCGTAGCTCTGGTCGAAGGGCGAGCCCCGCCGGTAGGTAGCTTCACCAGCGATCTCCAGGCCGTGCTCATCCAGTGCCTTGCGCAGGCCACCCCAGCCTGCCCGGCCATAGGCATCGGCTTGGTAGAAGACTGCAATGCGAGTTCGATTGACGGCGACGAAGTGATCGATGAGTCCCTTCATTTCCTGGTCGTACGAGGCGCGCAGGTTGAACGAAAGCTGGTCGTAGGGCGGAGTCCGGTTGGTAGCTGCCCCGGTGAAGGGGAAGAGCAGCAGAAAATCCTTGTCGTGATGCATCTGCAGCAGCGGCAGGGTCCGATTCATGGTCGGTGTGCCGACATAGCTGAACAGCGCGAAGACATCGTCTTCAGCCATCAGCTTCAGCGTGTTGCGGATTGCGAGGTCCGGCTCGTACTGGTCGTCATAGGCTTTGATCACGATCCGTCTGCCGTTGACGCCGCCGGCGTTATTGAGCGCCAGCAGGTAGGCCATGGCACCACGATAGAGTTCGATGCTGAGCGCCCGCGCACTCGCCGAAAAATCCGCCGACATGCCGAGGCGGATTTCAGTCTGGCTGGCGTCCTGCCGATCAGTACCGGCGCCGGCCGTTTTGTCCTTCGCCGAGACCCGATCGCCGAATAGCGCGGCCGCCAGCAAGAGGGCTAGTGCGAGCATCCATCTCGAGCGGTGCGAGGTTTGCGCTTCCTCCTTCACGTATCGTTCCTCGCAAATGAAAGTTCCGAAACGGCACCAGCTGCTTCCGACCGGCGAGCCCCACATCGTGGTCGCCAAAACGGTCAATAAGATGGAAGGACTTCTCGCGGCCTGTGGCGCCAGTCTTCTAAATACGTACCCGCCGCACCTCCCGTAAAGTGGTCTTTTCTCGGCGGAAACGCTTCGCAGATTGGACCAAGGGTCAACAGTTCTAAATGTCAAACAATGTGTATCGTGTGAGGCTAGCTCTTATCGGGTAGCAGCGCACGACAAAAGTCCATTTTTTCTAGAGCCATGGCGATCTCGAAAACTTTTGATATCGGCCCGAAGCTCGTTTCGGCGGAGCGGGCGGTGTCGCCGATACGGGCGGGCAGTCGCATTTATATCGGCACGGGATGCGCGGCTCCCCACAGTCTGCTTGCCGCGCTGGAGACGATGGAGCCGGGGCCAGCCGACCTCGAATTCGTCAGCTTTCTCACGACGTCAGCGCTGCCGCAGGTTGAAGGTGCTTCCCGCACTCACTATGGCCACCGGACCTATTTCGTCGGCAGCGAAATGCGCGGCTTAGCTGCCACCGGCCAGCTCGACTACGTGCCCATCTCGCTAGAGGAGGTACCGCGTCTGTTGAGGAGCGGACGGCTGCCGATCGACGTCGCGTTGCTCCAGGTTTCTCCGCCTGATGCTCGTGGCTTTGTTAGCCTCGGGGTGTCAGTGGACCTCGCCCCCGCGATCCTCAGCGTCGCACGCATGGTTATCGCGGAAATCAATCCAGCGATGCCGCGCACGCACGGCGACAGCTTTGTTCATCTTGATCGTTTTGATGCACTGGTGAAGGTCGATACACCCGTCGCGGAATATCTTCATCCTAAGATTGGCGAGATTGCCGAGCACATCGCCCGCTATATCGCCTCGATCATCGACGATGGCTCGACCCTGCAGATCGGGCTAGGGCGCGTCCCAAATGAGGCGCTGCGTTATCTAAAGGATCGGCGCGATCTCGGTATCCATAGCGATGTCATCACCGATGGAGTTATGGACTTGGTCGAGGCAGGCGTGGTGACCGGTCGCCGCAAGTCGCGTCATCGCGACCGTATCGTCGCCAGCTACTGCCTTGGGACCCGTCGGCTTTATGACTTCATAGACGACAATCCAGGTTTTCAATTCCTGCCGATCGATCAGGTGTGTCATCCGCGGGAGGTCTCTGACCAATCGCGCATGGTCTCGATCACCCAGGCTTTCGCAATTGACCTGACGGGCCAGGTCTGTGTCGACCAATTTGGAGGCGAATTCTACGGCGGGGTGTCGACACAGGTGGGGTTCCTGCGCGGCGCGTCCCGGTCGCAAGATGGCAAGCCCATTGTCTGCCTTTCGTCCACCACCGACGACGGCGCGTCAAGAATCAAACCCATGTTGGAGGCTGGCGATGGAGTGGGGATCGCGCGATCGGACGTGCACTATGTGATCACAGAGTATGGCATCGCATACCTGTTCGGTAAATCGATTCGCGAGCGAGCCCTGGCATTGATCGAGGTCTCGCACCCACATTGGCGCGAAGATCTGCTTAAGGCCGCCAAAAAATTGGGCTATGTCCGGGCCGACCAATATCTCGCCTCCCAAGCGGCCTATTCCGTCCACGAGGAACGCATCGTCACATTGAAGAACGGCCCCAAGGTTATGATTCGTCCGGCTCGCGCCGCCGACGCAGGGGCCCTGCAGGGATTGTTCCATCGCCTTTCCGAGGATGACATCTACACACGGTTCTTTCGTCGCGTGCGCTCGCTGTCCCACCGGGAGTTGCAAACGCTTTGCAACGTCAATCACGAGACTGACGTGGCGTTCCTAGCCGTCACCGGGCCACGTGAGAACGAGAAGACCGTCGGCAGCGCCTGCTATTTTTTGAGTCCCACGACCAATCTCGCCGAGGTCGCCTTCATGGTTGCGCCCGAGTTTCAAGGGGCGGGCCTTGGAACCGCGCTGCAAGCGTGTCTTCAGGAGTACGCTATGAGGCGCGGCGTGCGCGGGTTTGTCTTCGAGATCCTGCCGCGCAACTCTAGCATGCTGCGGCTCGCCGCTCGCGCACAAGGCACAATAACAACCTCGCGCGACAACGATATAGTGCACGTGACCGTCCTGTTCTCTGATAGCGGCAACTCGAGCCGATCACCGTTGTCGGATTCCCAAGATCCACAAGCGGACGAAGTCGCATAATTAGCGAGAGAAGGCGGCTTACAGGGACTTCCAACCGTCAACCAACGTTGGCCCTACTTAATCGGTCTTGTCGCAGTCGCAGCAGCGCAACGCGCGATCTGCAATAGGTCGAGCGACCCACCTTCGTTGTACTCTGCCCCAAAAGCAAGCTTGGCGAAGCTTTGCCGCGCGAGTTCGATTTCCGCCGGTGTCATTTGTTTGTTCATTTTGTTCTCCTCTTCGCACTTTATGGCCATCGGTAATCGTCGTTCCGATGCTCATTTTGCAAGCTTGTTCTACATACACTTGGTATTGTGCGAATGTCGTCTCGCTTGCGTTTTGTATCGTTTGTATCTCGCTTAGCTAAAACGACGCTGGTGTGCGCGGGTCATCGCGATTTTGTTTGCCCACTGTTTACCCCGGAGCCTTTTTTCCAGCTGTACGACGGCAGGAAAATTTTGAAGAAGCCATTGCGGCACAGGCACAGGTGTCACCTACCGTCGATTGGTTGTCGAAATAGTGTATATATGCCGCCCTATTCTTTGACAGCGGCAGCGAGCCGATCACGGTCGCCGGATTTACTAGGTGCACAAGCCAGCGAAGTTGCACTCGTCCACCTGAGAGGCACTATGGAAAATAGAAAAACTCATCCGGTAAACGAATTCAAAGTCGTTGACGGTCACGGAAAGGAATACATAGTTTTTGAACATCAGGAAGGGACAGAAACGCAGTCTCTTAAATGGATCAAAGCCGGACCGACCTGGTATTGCTTGAGCGACGGCACTGCCGTTGACAAGATTGACGACAATACCTTCAAGATTTCGATGATAGACGGGGTCCTCCATAGGCAGCCCTAACCGCTCCGTTTGCAATGGCGATCTCAAAACTCGCATTAAGTCGAACAAGCGAGCCGTTATTCTATCGGGCGGCTTGCTCCTCCTACTTCTTTGAGCGACCACCGATACTAAATTTGGCGACGAGGGTCGTGGCCAATTGCTCGACCGTATAAGGTTTCTGTAGAAAGGCGGATTTTTCTACAAACAGCGCCTTCATACCATCGGTTACCGCCTGGCCAGAGGTGTAAAGCACCTTCAAATTAGGGCGAGCTTCAACCGCCTTTTTGGCGAGCTTCAAGCCGCCCTCCACGTCATCCTGAATTTTCAGGTCTACAAATAAAAGATCGACGGGTTCATCACCCTCGATAAGCGCCAGCGCCTGTTCGATAGTGGCTGCCGACAACGTCTTGTTACCCTCCAATTGAAGAAACGAGTCCGCGAGAACGCGTACCTGCTCTTCGTCCTCTACAAGCAGAATGACAGCCATCGTTTGCTCGGCCCTTAAACCGGTAGGTGTTTTATGGAACTAGCCTCCATTTTGAAATAAATCAATTCTTGGGCCTAACCAGAATCACGCGATGTCCGCTTGCGGCCAAATGCGGACATCTCACTACGTCCTTCAGGCCACGGAACCTTTCCGTCGAGGAAGCCCTCCCTGCCAAATAAAGAATCCGGCCGCTTGGGCCGGATTCTTGTTTCGCGTTCCACCAGAACAATCAATCGTAGTGGTGATGATGGTTCTTCTTAATGACCACGACCTTGGCATTGTGATTGCGCCATCCATAGTGATGACCGCGTGTCCACCCGCGATGAAGACCACGATCATAATCGCGGTGCTTCGTAACAATTACTGTTCGATCCTGCGCGTTCGCGGTTACGGTTGGCAGCGCAATTGCGACCGCGCCCAGAGCGGTCAGGGTGATAAGAATTGTGCGCACACGTTTCCTCCTCAGTCGACGATTACCCACCGTTAGTGAACTCACGAGCAGAGGTGAAGTTCCATTTTTTTTCTGAGGCTGCTCAGGCTGAAAGTGTCACCGTGCCAGAGGCCAATCTGGTAATAAAACCTGCGCTGCAGGTATCCGGAAAGGCGCTAGAACTCCGCATGTAGCCTCCCCGAGAAAATCGATACCGGTCCACGATCCGCATTGTATGCGGGATTCGTAATGAACTGATAGTCGAAGGTGAGCGCCATCTTTTTTTGAAGCGCGTACGAATAATACGTCTCCAGAATTTTCTCTGGGTGATAGTTGAGTGCGCCGTCGCCAATGAGAATCCCCAGGCCACCAGCCGCAATGAAAGCGCGATGATCGGCAGAAAGGGCATTGATAGCTCCTGCAAGCCCAATCCTGTCATCGGGACGGCCCCAACGATTGCCGTTTAAAACGCCGCCAAATGACGCGCTCGCGTCGATGTCAGTAAAGGACATAATTTCTGTTTTTCCGTTGTTCCAACTTAGACGGGAGAAAAGGCCGAACTCGTCGGAGAGCGCTTGCTCGAAGTCGGCAACAGCCCCGTACTTGACCCGGCCCTGACGGGTTTGACTTATGTCGAGGTTGAGCGCGGGACTGGCGAGCGTGTCAGCGTAGCTGCCCGAGTACGCCGGATTCACCCAACCGATTAGGCGTAATTTTCCAGGATGTGACAGCAGGGAATAGCGCAACTCCGTCTCAAGTAGATACTCACCACGTCCAAACACATCGGGATCGAAGTAATTAGAGTTGGATACCTTCGGCATCAGCAAATAGCCGGCGCGAACGGCCCAATCTTTTTGGTTGAGTTCTGCGAACGCGCCCCAGCTGTAGCCGGGCTGATCAGCTGGAAAATCGAATGCACCCGCGGCCCAGATCGACCAGTTAAGAAAGCCAGTGCGCGGCTCGTCGGCATAGGCATTGTTGTCGATGAAATCGGGAAGGAAGACCCGTCCAACCGTAAAGCTCAAGCGTGAGACATCTGTCTTTCCGCCAAAATGGATCAGATCCTCCTCGATGGACTCTTGCTCACCGCCCAGCCCGAATGTCTGACGAAAGAACAATCGAGAGGTGTTGTAACGCGGGTAGGGAAAGCCTGCTTTTTGCGCCTCTCCGTTGGAGAAGCCGCCAAGACCGAGCGTCCCGCTAAGGCCAAATCCTTGCGCTAACTCGGGGGCGTAGAAGAACTCTCCGCCTTCCCACGGTTGCAAACCAAGAAATGCTGTCCCACTCGCTGTATTTTTTGTTTGCGCGTTACCACCGAGGCTGTTTTGGCCTTCGTAAGGCGAGTGAAAATTTGGATACCCCTGCTGAATGTAAGTCGTTTGGCCGTGAATTTGCCAATTTGGCGATTTGCTATCGGCGTCATCTTTTCGTTCAAAATCCGCATCTGCTGACCAATTTAGCTTTCGGTTGAGGCCCAACCGAACCATGTTGAAATCAGTAGTCGATGCATAAGTCGCTCCGGATGGAAATGCGACGTTGGCGCTTGCAAAGCGGCCGTAAAGATATTCGAGCCGTAACCTCCAATCCCGATCAAACGCATATTCCGCGCCACCGCCTACAACGCCGCCGACGCGACTCCGTAGCTGTTTTTCCTCATCCCCGGATGGCAGGTCATTGAGAAATCGGCTGCCCATCAATGCAACGCCACCCGTTCCATAAAGCAGCCATGGGCCGTAAACGTAACCAAGGCGACCACGGGCTGTGGCCACATAATCTAGTTCTTCCCTAATCTGATTTTGTGGCGTCGCCACCGACGCAATCACTGCATTTGAGGCGATATAATTCGGAAAGGTAGCGTCGACTTCCGCTCCAAGCAAAATATGCGATGGCAATAGTACATTGTAACCAAGATGGGCACCACCTATTGGACCACCGAATGTGTTGCTCGTCGACATTGAGGTAGCATCCGAAACTTTTGCGTTTGCGTTGCCACCACCAAAGCCAACATGGCCGCCGAAATAGAAACCATCCCAGTTATGCTTTGCAGATGGGTCGGCTGTCGGCAGAGCATCGGATTTTTCCTGCGCCGCAGCGGCAACAGGGATCGCAAGGCTTAGCGCAAACAATACGGCATACCGCATGACGTGGTGCCACATAATTTTCTCGACCGGCCCCGAGAATTTTTTTAAATGAAGTTGAAAGCGATTCCGACGCATCCGTGCATCGTTCGTGTGATGTCGGCCTATTCAGAAATGTTCAGGCGAAGGGCGGAGCGCGGGAACGAAAATTAAGATGTCGCATCCCTGCCAGCACTGTCTCGGTAGGGACAGGCATTTTGGACTCACAGGAGGCAATTCTAGTCGGCAATGGCGGTGACGCAGCGATCTGCCCTGAAGCGATGAGATTGAGCGTTGCACACACATCGCAGATGTCAGCGAGAGGTCCGTCCGGATCCGTATCGAACGGCTTACTAACGCGAGTTCTATCAGTATGAACTGCTGGAGCCGACTCCAAAGCAACTGGCTGAATTCTCAGGTGGTTGAAATGGACATGTCCAAAGGACGCCACGAATTGAATCAGCGACGCGAAGAGCGCTGCAGACACGCCGAATTTACTGCGTATCAAAAGCCTGTTCATGTTCGAAAAGTCGAACCTTGTAAATTCGTCGCTGTTGGAAATGTTACAATGTAGCTTTTTAGGGAGTCGAGTCCCTAAACACACCTGATGTCCGCTAAGGGTCAAAAGCAACTACTTTTTTAAAAAGCTCACAACAGCAACCGCCGCAATCACGGCAATCACCACAATCATCCACATTAACTCTTGTGAGATTGTGTCGAGAGCCCAGCCGATCATTGCGTTTCGCCTATTCGATCACTTCATCGGCGCGGGCGAGCACGGACGGCGGAACTTCGAGGCCAAGTCCTTTCGCGGTTTTGAGATTAATCACCAGCGCGTACTTGTTCGGTGCCTGCACCGGCAGGTCGCCCGGTTTTTCGCCCTTGAGGATGCGATCAACATAGTCGGCGGCACGCCGATACAGGTCGATGTAATCAGTACCGTAAGAGACCAGGCCGCCGCCGGCGACGAAGAAGCGATCAGGGTATACGGTCGGTAGCCTGTGCCGGGCCGCCAGCGCAACAATTAGATCGCGATGGAGCGTTGCCAACCCGCCCGCTGTCACGATTAGGCCGCCGCCCGGGGAGCGCGCGAAGGCCGCGACGGCGCGCTCGATCTCACTGGCATCGCGCACGTTGATCGGAGTGACCTCCATCTTGAGCGACGGCGCGGCGGCTTGGATAACGCCGAACTGGGCCGGCCCCGAGGGTACGCCGGAATTCCGAAGCACTGCGACGCGCGTCGTACCTGGAGCGATCTGCTTGAGCACCTCCAGCCATTTGGCGCTCAGGCTGTATTCGTCCGCTATGAAACCAGTTGCATTGCCGCCCGGTCGCGCCAGGCTGTCGACAAAACCAGCGCCGACGGGATCGGTCGCGGAGGCGAACACGATCGGCACGATGCGGGTCGCCTGCATCAACGGTCCCACGACCGAGCTACCGCCAGCGGCCAGGATAACGTCGGGTGCTGACGCGACCAGTTCCGCAGCATATTTGCGAACGTCGTCGGCGTGGCTCGCGCTCCAGCGAATGTCGATCCGCACGTTGCGGCCGTCGGTCCAGCCTAACTGCTGAAGTTCCTGCAGGAAGGCCCTGATGCGGGCCTTCCCTGCGGCATCGTCTGCTACCAAGCTGGAGAGCACGCCAATGCCCCGCATGCGCTCGGTCTGCTGTGCCCGAATCACAACTGGCCATGTCGCCGCCACGCCGCCGCCAATAACTTTGATGAGATCGCGCCGTCTCATTGCCTCCCCCCGAGGCTTCGGCCATGAGCATCCTAGCGGTTCAAATAAGGGCCGTTAAGGGATGCCCATGTCGCTTTGGGTTAGAAGCAGACGTATGCAGTGCAAAACGCCATGTCCGCTATGGGCCAAAGGCCGACATTTTCCAACTATTCGATCACTTCATCCGCCTGCAACAACATCGAGGACGGCACAGCAAGGCTGAGCGCACCAGATCGGTCCCGTCGGCTACTGTCTTTTGCTAGTGCCAGATTTTCATGACTAAGCTATCGTTGTCGGATACAAAAATAAACTCCGGGAGGAATTCATGAAAATGCGCTACTTTGCTGCCGTTCTCTGGGCAGCAACAGCTGCAGTGTGCGCCTACGCTCAAGACGCGGGCGTCGTTAAGTTACCGCAGGACATAGAATTTAAGGGGCCGTTTTCAGGTCCACCACAAACTGTTGTTCTCTACGGCGATCCCACTAAGCCCGGTCTATTTGTCACTCGCGTTAAGTTCTCAGCCGGTTGGAAAGATGCACCGCACTGGCATCCGGACGAGGCCCGCACCGTCGCAGTCCTTTCCGGGACATTCTACTTCGGACGCGGTGAGACCTGGGATGAGAGCAAGTTTACAGCGTACCCCGCTGGAACGTTCTACTCTGAACCTCCGAAAGCACCTCACTTTACTTGGGCAAAGGACGGCGACGTTGTCATACAAATTACCGGTATTGGCCCGTCGGGTAAGACATTTGTTAAGCCGGTGAACTGACAGTGCCGACAAAGGCCGCTTTCATTAGCGGCCTTTTACTCGTCACCCTTCCGCAAAGCCAATGTCCGCTATTGGCCCACGCAGACTTGAGTTTATGCGCTGCACATTTCTACTTTTGACCAAAGCGGACATCCTTGGCTCCTCCACGGTGCCAGATTAAGTCGCTACACTGTTCCTTGGTCAGCTTGGGGCAAACATGAGGCGCCGAGAGTTCATAACCCTTATCGGTGGCGCAGCAATTGGCTAGCCCCGCGCGGGGCACACGCAGCAGCTCGCATCGCCCGTTATCGGGTTTCTCGATCCCCGAACGCCCGAGGTGGTGGCGGCCCGGCTGCGTGGATTCCGACAGGGTCTGAAGGAATCCGGCTACGTCGAAGGCGAGAACGTAGCAATCGTATACAGATGGGCCGAGGATCAGATTGATCGGTTGCCGGCGCTGGCGGACGACTTGGTTCGCCGTCCAGTCGCCGTGATCCTTGCCTCAGGTCCTCCGTCTTCGTTCGCGGCGAAGGCCGCAACCCCAACGATCCCAATCGTCTTCTTGGTCGGAAACGACCCTGTACAGCTTGGTTTGACCACGAGCCTCTCGCGACCAAGTAACAACATGACTGGAATCAACATTTTTAATTCCGAGCTTGTGGCAAAGCGACTGGAGCTGCTTCGCGATCTGCTACCCGGGGCTACACGAATTGCTGTGCTTGAGAATCCGGCCGATGCAACTCTGACCGAACCTGAATCGAAGGAAGTGACAGATGCCGGGCGTACCATGGGGTTGCAAATTCAAGTCCACAACGCCAACACTAGCGCCGAAATCAATGCCGCGTTCGAAGCGATGGGTCGTGAGCGCCCCGATGCAGTCGTTGTCGGCAGCACTCCATTTTTGAATGGTCGGCAGGTGCAATTGGCTCAATTGGCGGCGTTTCACCGACTCCCAACTATTTCCGCGTTGCGCGACTATGCAGAAGTAGGAGGCCTGATGAGCTACGGATCAAATATTGTGGATTCGTACCGTCAGGCTGGTCTGTATGTTGGTCGCATCCTCAAAGGTGCCAAGCCTGCGGAATTGCCAGTCGTGCAACCCAACAAGTTCGAGCTTGTGATCAATGCGCAGACTGCGCGGATGCTAGGTCTCACCCTATCCCCGTCGCTGCTCAGCCGCGCCGACTTTGTAATCGATTAAGCCAGGGTGTCCTCCTTTGGCTCAAAGCGGACATCGCTTTACGTGCCGTGCGCATGGACCGAAGGACATACCTGTTGAGCACAACCCACCAAGTACGAGCTGGTCATCGACCTCAAGACTGCGAAGACGCCGGGCCTGAGCATCCCGATAGATTTTTGCAGCGCGTGAATGTAATCATCGAGTGAACGATGTCCACTAGTGGCCCAAAGCGACATCGGCATTTAGGCCGTTCGCAACAACGATATAATGCGATGGAGACGGCGATGACACGCTTCACGCTATTGCTTTTTGTGGCGCTGCTCTGCGGAGCAGATCGCTCGACGGCTCAAGAAAAGGTGGAAGCACGGGGTATCACGTCAGAAGTCAAACTCGACGAGGTCACCTTCGGCCACCTGACCGAGCTCAATGGTAAGTTCAGAATGCGTGCCACCGAATTTACGTTTGCCCCGGGAGCCTACCTTGGAGTGCATCACCATATTGGCCCCGGCATCCGATATATTCTCTCTGGCGAGCTGACGTTCACTGAGGGTGGTCGCGCTACGATCTATAAGGCCGGGGACTATTATTTTGAAACGGGAAACCTCGCGCATACCGCTGAGAATAAGACGGACCAACCACTGCGCATTTTGATTGTTGAGATTCTTCCGAAAGACTGGACAGGGCCTACGGTTATTCGACCCAAGTCAGAATGAGCATCGGGGCCTCCTATTGGGGGTAAAGCGGACATCACGTTGTGCACTGCGCTGCACATGTCCGCTTCTGACCCAAAGCGGACAAACCTAGATTGAACGCCGTGGTGCTTTGTGAGGTCTTGGTTGTAGTTCTTTGACACTTGGAACGGCTTGGAAAAGACGGGCCCAAAGGGAGTGTAAACGCCCAAACAGGAAAGCCAAGATAATGGCACCAAGATAAATCTTCACCAGATAGGCGTTCCAACTGGCGAGCACAGTTTTGTGAAGCAACGCATCGGGGCCTGTCGGAAGTTGTGGCCCAATAGCTAAGACTTCCGTTGCCATTCGGAGGAACCCGGCAGCGGCAAACAATGGAATTAAAATAACTAACGCGGCAAGAAAGCGCTTAATTCTTTGCATAACGCGGAATCTCCGCAGCGTAATCCAGAGACCGAGACACCCGTGAAGCCAACCGGGAGCCAAGAGCGCGAGTTGCATACCCTGCCTGCCGGCCGCGAGTAGATTCGCAATGATCAGCGAGTATGACGGCGTTATCCCAAAGAGCTCGTCGCCGAGCCGTGTTGTCACGGCGTGGTTGATGAGCAGCAGCGGAAAACTAAAGCCAGAGACTAGGCGGATAACCTCGACCCACGGCAGCCTCCAAGTAAGACGACTGTACAGGGCCCAAAGTGCCAGCAAAAAATGCGTCGCCACTGCCCCATACAGAAGAAGTGTGACTATCGGGGTCCGCCAGAACGCCATTTCGATACGCAGGCCGGTTTCTGCGAGGGCGAGTGAAAAAATGCCGAGCGCATGGTTGAGAAGATGGATCGCGATGTAGACAAACATGACGATGCCTGACAACAGGCGCAGTCGCCGAAGCGTGAAAAAGCGAAACACATCCATCATAAATATGCCTCTACATTCGAGCCGGGCGCTTTAGGACAGCAGTCGCGCGGATTTCAAAAGTGCGGAGGTCGTCTTCTTTGTTCAGAAGTGCAGCCACGCGGGAGTAGACTGCCAAGGGACTTGCGATATTCCCGATAGTTGGGGGTCAACACTTCACTTCTGGATAACGAGATTGCGAAGACAATTTGGGAATAAAAAATGAGCATTACCGTCAGGCCCGCTCGCATAACGCGGCTGTCCATAATTGGCCTTTAGCAGACTTTTCATCCGCGCCCCGAAATGCCCTCGTTCTGGGGTAAAGCAGGCATCGTTTGAGAAAAAGTGGACACCAGCTCGAGCAATCGTGTGATGGTTTGATCGGTTTTCCACCGGGAACTTTCAGCAGCTTGACGTGGCGATGACAATTGTGGCCGAATTCGATTGCTCACTGAGCAACCAATATGTCTAACAACAAAATGCGAGCACGTGCGCGTTGGCTTGCAGTCGCGGCCGTTCTGGCATTAGCCCAGTCGGCCAGCGTGGCAGTGCAAGCCCAGTTTTTCTGGAACTGGAATCAGCAGGATCAGCACAGCAGGCAACGGTCCCGGCCGCAGTCCGGCGGCCTTTTCGATTGGTTCGGCGGCGGCCAATACAATTCGCGACCCCACGACGACGATTCCTACAGTCCGCCGCGCCAGCGACAATATCAACCGCAACAACAGCCAGCCGAAAGCTCCCATCCGCCGCCGCCGAAAAAACCGGAGGCGAAAGACGAGCAAACCGGACCTACGACTTCGATCGTGGTGATGGGCGACGACATGGCCGACTGGCTTGGCTATGGCCTCGAAGACGTCTTCTCCGATACGCCGGAGGTTCGCGTCATTCGCAAGAACAAACTTAACTCAGGCCTGCTGCACTACGACGCGAAAGGTGATCTCGACTGGTGGCACGTCGCGCGCGATACGTTAGCGCAAGAGAAGGTCGACTACGTGGTCATGATGCTGGGCCTCGGCGACCGGCAGGCCATTCGTGTAAAGGATCTTGCCAAAGAGGCTGATACAAGAACAAACGACCAGCAGGCTAAAGATCAGGCGGCCAAGGATCCGCAGGCCAAGGACCGGCCGGCCAAGGACCGGCAGGCCAAGGACGAAGCCGAAAAAAAAGATGGGCAGAAGCCCGCGACGACATCCGATACGGACGAGAACAGCACGCCCTCAGCGCAACGTAACAAGAAAACTGCTGCCCCTGCCGAGTTTCGCAGCGAGGAATGGGAAAAGATCTACTCGCGGCGCATCGACGACACGATTGCCGCTCTCAAGAGCAAGGGCGTGCCGGTCATTTGGGTCGGTCTGCCACCACTTCGCGGCACTCGCTCCTCGAGCGACGCGGCGTATCTCAACGAACTTTATCGCGCTCGTGCCGAGCGCGCCGGCATTAAGTATATTGACGTGTGGGATGGCTTTGTGGATGAAGCCGGCAAGTATTCCAACTATGGTCCCGACTATGAAGGGCAGGTGCGCCGACTGCGATTGAGCGACGGCGTTTTCTTCACCAAAGCTGGCGCGATCAAGCTCGCGCGCTATGTCGAACAGGAATTGAGCCGCTATATGAGCAATCGCGTTCCGGTGGCACTGCCTTCCGGACCGCTCGAGGCGGCGCCCTCCGATTTAAAGCCGACCGAGCGGCCGCTGGTGGGGCCCGTAATTCCGCTGACCGGGACGCAGAAGGACCAAGCCAAAGACTCTGACAATCTGCTTGGCGTTCCTGGCAGCAGCCCGGCTCTCGGCGACGCGATTGCCACCAAAGTTCTGGCCAAGGGCGAGACAGTAACCGCCCCGCCCGGCCGCGCCGATAATTTTGTGTGGCTGAACCGCAGTCAAACCGAGGGTGCCGCGGTTGTGCCAGATACTCCAATTGCGGAGCAGCCGAAGCCAGAGCCGCCTGTGGCGGCCCAGCCAAAGGCTGCGCCCAGCGCTTTGGCCTCGGTCCCGGTCGACATCAAGCAGCCGGAGCGTAAGAAGGGCAGTGGCGGAAAACTCACGCTGAGGAAGCCTGCAAAAAACTCCACACCGCTGCAGGTTACGGCGCCGACGCCGCCGCAGGATGACGTACCGCGGCCACCAATGCCGATAGCACCTTCAGGCAGTCCGTTCGGCCCGAGGCGTTAACCGTACATCCGCTATTCGGGCGTGGTTAGCGGCCGCAGAGCATCATTGGCTATTTTTGGCTTCTCTGGACTGCAAATGATGTAGCCATTGGAATCCGCCGTGTAGCTTGGGGTCCGGACGCGAAAGTATTTCTCTGCTGCGTCTACGGCTTCATCGAGGAGCGTATTTGAGACATATCCGCCGCAGAATATCGCCAAGGTAAAGAGGAAGGATTTAAGACTCATAGCTCGTTCCCCGCTGAGACCTCACCCCTAGAGCATTCCCACAGGAGTCTAAGTGATTCGTAAAAGCAACGCGAAGTGGCGACGCGCGCCGGCGCGACAATCGCCGAAGCTTCCGGCAGCCACGCCATCTACGTCTCGAAGCCGGAAGTTGTGGCGGCGCTCGTCGCCCAAGCGGTGAAGAGCATGGCTTCCAAGCTGCAGCGTAACCAACAGCCGTCAGTGCGCATGCGAAGACGCCGCCGGCCTTAATTGGGGTCGGACTTCAACGCGTGAAGACAGGAATGTCCGCTTGGGTCAAACGCAGACATGTTTGCAGTGCAAACCTGAATTTCGGCAAAGGGCCAATAGCGGACATGGCGACCCGTTCGCTTATTAAGCCTTCTCGAAGGGAAGGATAACCCGGAACACCGATCCTTGCGGCTGCGCTGGAGAGACAGACAGATCTCCGCCGTGATTTTCTATGATCGACCGACAGATCGACAGTCCAATGCCCATACCGTGGGATTTTGTCGTGAAGAACGGCTCGAAGATGCGGTTGATGTTCCTTGGATCGATGCCAATTCCGGAGTCTTCCACCGAGATCAGCAAATAGTTTGATTTATGTAGCCCAGTTCTTACGCCCAGAACCCGTGGACGATTTACCACGGTACTCATCGCGTCAACGGCGTTCATGATCAAGTTCACGATCACCTGCCGTAACAGGGCCTGATTGGCCGGAATTTGCGGGAGTCGGTCAAATAATTCGGTGCGAACCGATACGCGGTGATTCTCTACCTCGCCACGAACAAGCACAAGGACCTCACGAATGAGTTCGTTGACATCCTGACGCGCCTTTGCTTGGACATCCATCTTGAACAATGACCGGATGCTATTGATCACTTCGCCGGTCCGATGACTATCGGCAACAATCCCCTTCAAAGCGGCGCGCGCCTCATCGAGGTTGGGTGTCGTGTGCTCTAGCCAACGCAAAGCCGCATTGCCATTTGCTGTGATTGCTGCCAAAGGCTGTGTGATCTCATGAGCTATGGAAGCTGCCGTCTCGCCCATCGCCATCCTTCGCATGACGCGCGCCAGCTCTAGCCGTGCGAGACGCAGCGCATTATGTTCGGTAATATCACGCAAGCAACCCATGAAGAGAATGCTCTCGCCATCTTGAATCGGTGAGATCGAAAGCTCTACGGGAAACTCCTCGCCGTTTTTTCTCAGGCCCGATACCTCGATTCGCCTGCCAATGACTTCTCCTTTGCCGCTTTCGAGGTATCGTCGAAGTCCCTTTCTGTGTGCTTCGCGGTATCGCTCGGGGATGATGAGGTCGGCCATATTCCGCCCGACCGCCTCGTCTGGTGACCATCCAAACAGGCTCATGGCGCGGTCATTCCAATCAGCCACAATGCCGTCGGACTTCATGATAACTACCGCATCAAGCGCGGTTTCCAATATCAGACGCAGCCCGTCTCGCTGTCGAGATAGGTGAAATAGGTGTTTACCGGTATTGGTAGTCCCCCTCGGCGCAGCGCGAGCTTTGGGTTTGATCGCCCGACGCCGCCGGATCTTGACTGTTCGCCCGCCGCCGTGCCGCCTCATAGTCGCCCTCCGGATCAGGAGCGGTATCGTATCGACTTAAGCCAGTATGCTGGAAGGGCCAGTAGATGTCCGCTTTGGGTCACAAGCAGACATTTGCAGTGCAAACAGGCATGTCCGCTCTACCCCCCCAAAAGCGGACATGTGCGGTACAGTGATCCATGTCTGCTTGGGCCAATAGCGGACATGGGGACCCAAAGCACGCCCTCGTGGTCAGGTTGGATATGAAAGCGTCTCTGGGCTGCGGTCCTTGAGATATTGGTCGAGCCCCCAACGCTCGACCTGCGCGAACACCTCATCGAACTCTTCGCGCGGCAGTGTTGCGTTGACGAAGCGCTCGCCCCGGCCGAATTTGCTGAAATCCCAAGGGTAGAAACTCTCGAACTCCGCAGGAACTGCAAGCCTCCACAGCGGCAAATACTTCGCCAGATCTTGCTCGAGCGCCTGCTCGGCGCGATCAAGTGCGCGCATATAGCCGTGTACGACCGTTGGGGTGGCGCTGTCCGGAACCCACCACAGCGTCTTGAAACGATCCTCGATGATCTTGCGCAGGCCAAGTTGTTCAGCCATGGCGATCTGCGGAGGCAACAGGCTTGCGGCTTCGACCTCACCATCGAGCAGCGCTTTCAGCCGCGCGCCGAATCCGCCAGTATTGACGGTCTTGATGTGCTCGAGTGGAAGATATTTTTCCAGACGGTAGGGCACATTGAAATGGCTCCCGGCACGCATGCCGACCGAGACAGGCACGTCTTTCAGGTCTTCTGGCTTCCGGATTTTGGACTCCGGCCGCACGAAGATTGCCCAGGGCGAATCGCCATAGCCTTCGGTAACGACGCGGCCCATGCCGGCGCTGGCGTTGCAGATCGTACCCCACAAGCAAGCGCCCTGGACTACGTCCTGTTTTTCTTCGGTATAGGGGAGATCCTGCGGCCGCTGGAAATATTCGAGGCCGTTCCAACTCGACTGTGTGCCGCGGAAGGTCTTCCAGTCGAATTCTACGTCCAGCCCTTCGGCGGCGAAGAAACCTTCCTGCATCGCGACAAAGTCATTGAGACCCATGCCTTTGGGCGCGACCCTGACCCTGCTGGCCATAGCGAACCTCCTGGACCATGTTGGTTAATGAGAATTTACCACGACAGCCATTCGCGGCGCTACGTTGGGCAGAAGACCGCCCTCTGTTTCGATGTGAATCCAGGCAGGATGGAATTACAGAAAGGACACCCTCAATTGACCCCGCGGCGACAACTTGAGGAGAGTGCAAAGTGAAGTTCGCCCATTTTTCCCATGTCTGGGGTAAGCTGGGCATGAATCCGCACCAACGTTACGAGCAGTTATGGCGCGAGCTTCAACTGTGTGACGAACTCGGGTTCGATTACGGCTTCTGCGTCGAACATCATTTTCGTCCCGACGAAAGCTGGGTCTCGTCGCCTAGTCTCTACGTCGTCGGTGCCGCCGCGCGGACACGCCGAATGCGCGTTGGCCCGATGGGCTATGTCGTGCCGCTGTACCACCCGCTGCGTCTGGCGGAGGAAATCGCTCTCGTTGATCAGATGGTGGGCGGGCGCATGGAGCTCGGGCTTGTCCCGGGAATCAACCCTGATTATTTCAAACCCTTTGGCCTCGACTACAATCTGCGCAAGTCGCCAACTCTCGAGTTCGTCGAATATTTGCGTTCGGCCTATGGCGAAAAGCAGCCTTTCTCCTTTCACGGCGATGCGCACCACACCGACAATGTGCAACTTGCTGTACCGCCGCTGCAACGCCCGCATCCGCCACTATGGATGATGAGCCGCGACCCCCAAACGCTTGAATTCTGCGCCCGGCATGGAATCAATCCAGGATACTTTCTGGTTTATCCACGCGTCGATGCGGCGCCGCGCTATCGCAAGTTTCTCGCGGACTGGGCCGCGGCCGGTTGGCCGCAACCGCCGAAGATCGCTTATTGCACCGTCGTCTATGTAGACGATACGGACGAGAAGGCCCTCGACATCGCGCTGGGGCGGGCAGCCCGCGCCTATGAGGGTTTTTTACCTCCGTCCAAGCCTGGCGAAACGTTCGAGCAGCGCGTTCGTGAGCATGCTAAGAAATTCATCGGCCGCGGCGAGCCGGGGGCTTCTGAGATCATGGCCAACTTGTTCGATGCAGATTATCTGATGAAGCAAGAGCTTGTCTTCATCGGTTCGCCGGAAACCGTCGCCAAGAAAATTCATGCGACCGCGCATTCCGGCCTGTACAACGTATTTATGGGTGAATTCAATTTCTCGGACCTGCCGGAGGCCGATCTCATGCGCTCGATCCGCCTGTTTGGTGAGAAGGTCATTCCCGCTTTGCGCGCTTACGAGCCATTTTGATGCAAAATGCCTCTCGCCAAAATACGACGGGAGGCAATTCAGCGATCGAGGACGCAGCCGCCCCTACTGCGCCTGAACCAATTCCGGATGCGCTGCGAGGCGGGCGGTGTTGAGCCGATGGATCGCGAAGCAGACGACTGCGCCTGCCGCGAACGGAAGTGCCGACCACATATAGAGTTGCTGCACTGGCATGCCGACAAATAACGACCCCATCAACGGACCGACGATTGATCCGATGCGCCCAAGGCCCAATTGCCATCCCGAGCCATTGGCGCGTAACGAGGTCGGATAAATCAGCGCGCCCACAACATTGATGCCGGACTGGATACCCAGCACCAGGAAGCCGGCAAAGAAAGTCGCGGTCAGCAACGCGGCCTGGGAAGTCAACCCGGCAAAGCCGATCGAACCAACCACTGGCACGGCAATCGCGAACATGATTGCGATCGCCAGGAAACGGTGCCGTTGCAGCCACCAGCAGAGCAACAGCGCTCCGACCGTGCCCCCCACCTGCAAACTCGCGCCGGCAAAGGCTACCGTCGTAGGTGGCAGCTTGGCCGCGGTCATCAGCGTCGGTGTCCAGCTGAGCAAGAAGAAATAACCCATCAGGTTCAACGCAAACAGCAGCCAGAGCAAAGGAGTGATGACCGCAAGCCCTTGGCGAAAGAGGTATGCCGGAGTGAAACCCGGGAACTGCTGTTCGTCCTCGATAACGAATTTGGCGTTAGGCGACAGCGGGTATCCAGGACTGATGGCTGTGATCAAATGCTCCATCTTGCCGCGCTGGCTTTCGTGCAGCGTCATGTACTTGATTGATTCCGGCATGCCGATCAGCGCGGCGATGGCGATGACGATTGGCACGATGCCGCCGATCAGAAACAGAATTTGCCAGCCATATTGCGGTACAAGCGACGCGGTGACGAAGCCGGGAATGGCGCCGCCGATCGGTACACATCCAACAGCGATAATCGCAAGCGTGGCGCGCAGTTTGCGCGGCGCGGATTCGGCGTTGATGGCGACGACATTAGGGATAACACCACCGATACCGAGGCCCGCCAGCAGACGCAACCAGAACATCTGATCGAGATTGGTCGCATAGGCCGCGGCAAGCGTGAAAACGCCAAACAGCAGGTTCGACCAGACCAGCGCTGCCTTGCGACCGTAGCGGTCTCCGACCCAGCCAAATAGCGCCGAACCAAACAGAATGCCAACAAGGCTTGCGCTGAACACCGGTCCGAGCGCGCCCGGTTTCAAGGCCCATTCCTTGACAAGGCTTGGCGCGGCGAAAGCGATCGCCGCGATGTCGTAGCCATCGATAAGAACAATGAAGAACGACCAGATAAGCAGTTTGATCTGAAACGCGCTCAGCCCGCGTTCGTCGAGCAGCCGTGAGACCGGAACGACTTTGTCCGCCATGATTGCTGCCCCCCGGGATCGATTTTTTTGTCGACCGGGCCATTGCGGCCCTTCGGGAATGCTATGCCAGCGACGCCCCTATGCAAAGCGGGTCCATCCATCACAAAGTTGAGCTAGGCAACACTGGCAGAACTTCTGTTGAGACGGCGAAGCGGCGAACTGATTAGCGCTGTTGAACCTCAACTTCTTCATGAATCAAGGCGCGCAGGTGTCGTTTCAACTGGAGATAGGACTTGTCGTCTTCGTCGCGCGGCCTTGGCAGATCCACATTGATGAACTGTTTTACGCGCCCCGGTCGGCGCGTCATTACGGCAATGCAGTCCGACAACTTGATGGCCTCGTCGATGCTATGAGTCACCAGTACGACGGTCTTTGGTTCCCGTTCCCAGATTCGAACTAGTTCGTCTTGCATGAAACTACGATTCTGCGCGTCCAGAGCGGCAAACGGTTCATCCATCAGAAGCAGATGCGGTTGAACAGCCAGGGCGCGCGCGATAGCAACGCGTTGCCGCATGCCTCCCGAAAGCTGATGGGGAAACTTGTCCTCAAAGCCGGCAAGGCCAACCAGGTCCACATAGTGCCGCGTAATGTCCTGACGCTTGTGCGAAGGCAGACCTTTCATTTCTAGGCCGAAGCCGACGTTCTGTGAGACATCCATCCACGGAAACAGTGCGTAGTCCTGAAAAATCATCGTGTTTTGCCAGCCCGGCACTCGGATCGGCACATCGTCAACAGCAATACTGCCTGTCGTAGGAGGCTCAAAACCCGCTGCGATGTTAAGCAAGGTCGTTTTGCCGCAACCGCTGTGACCGAGAATGGCGCAGAACTGGTGGTTCGGAACCTCAAAGCTCACATCGCGAAGCGCCACCACATTTCCAGTCGTGCCAGCATCGCCGTAAACCTTGGACAGATTTTTGATAGCGAGATGGCCCATCGCACAATCTACCTGCTCAGCGCCAACGACCACGGCAGAAGTCTGCGTCCCAGGACGCGGATCGCAGTATCGATCAAAAGCCCAACCAGACCGATCGTCAGCATGCCGACGACGATCGTGTCGGTACGCAACATGCTACGTGCGTCGTTGATGAGAAAACCGAGACCGGAATTCGCGCCTACAAGTTCAGCCGCCACCAGGGCCATCCAGCCAACTCCGAGCCCTATCCGCACGCCAGTAATGATCTGGGGCAACGAGCCCTTGAGCACAATGCGCGAGAGCAGCTTGTGTTCGGGCGCGCCCAGACTGCGGGCCGCCCGCACCAGATTTGGATCGATATTCTTCACGCCGACAATTGTATTGATCAGGATCGGAAAAAACATTCCTAGGAAAATGATGAATTCATTTTGCGCGTCACCGATCCCGAACCAGAGAATGCTGAGAGGGATCCATGCCAGCGGTGGAATCGGACGCAGGATTTCCATAATTGGATTGACTTGATTGTAGACAAGACGCCACCAGCCCATCGCGATTCCGAGAGGAATGGCGGTCGCAGCAACCATGAATGCCGCGGCTTCGCGCTTGAGGCTGGCAGCGAGATGAAAGAAAAGCTCACCCGATGCGACCATGCCAGCAGCCGTACGTGCAATCGTTGTCGGCGCCGGCATGAGGACAGCCATATGAGGATCAATGCTTGGTAACCACACCGTGGATGCGAATTGCCAAGCAATGATTACGAACAAAAGCAGGGTGAGATTGGGAAGAAATGCTAAGAACCGGCTTCTTCGCCCTCCCCGAGACTGCGGTGCCAGCCCTGTGTCCTGGCTTTGAGTCGATGCGCTCACACGGGCGACCCTTCCTCAGCGAAAGAACTGAACCGCGAGACCGAGTCTCGGCCTCGCGGGCATGATCACTAAGCCTGACTTACGGTTTGTACATCTTTCCTGCGAACGACCAAGGCCGCGTCAGATCACCTGGTTCAGGCCACGGCTGCGGGTCCTTGAGCGTATTGGCATTGGCGTAACTTGGATACGGAAGGCTTCCGATCTTTCCCGCCCAGTTCGTCGGGATAAACGGCGCTTGCGTCGGAATTTTCCAACCCAGTTTCTCGTACGTCTTATCCATGAATTTGGTGTCGAACGAATCCTCGTAATCCTTGGCGCTCAATGCCTTTGTGACACGGTTGCGATCCTTCAGCCATTTCGCGATGCGCGCGTTTTCCTCACCCCACAACTTTGCAAAGGGGTAGCTGTACGTTGGCTTGTAGAGATTGTTGTAAAGCTGTGTTTGCTGAAGAAGCAGAGGTTTCCCGAACGACTTCAGGGTTGGTTCTGCGGCGAGAAAATCGGCCGCCTTATCTGGATTGAGCCTGATCCACAGGGTCGCTTCCATAAAGGCGTCGCTGATCGCTTGCACAACATCAGGAACGTTGTCGATTAGCTCCTGCCGTACATAAAACATGCCTTCATAGAAGTTATAAGGGAAGATCGTATCGACTTCGCGGCCCGTCTTGCGCTCCTCGATGATAGTGACCGACGGCTCCCATGGCACGACTGCACCAATGCCTTTCGCCATCAAAATCTGCTCGCTGGGCGGCATGTTCTTCAGGATGACATCTTTGCCGATCTGCAGACCGGTCACTTCAGCGGCCTGTGTGAAGTAGAATTCGGCAGAAGAGCCGGTGACGATACCGATCGTCGCGGGTGGATTGCTACCCTTTAAATCGGCAAGGCTCTTGATCGGTGAGTCTACAGGGACGACGGTTGAATGCTTCAGGTTCGGGGCAACAACTGCAATGGCGCGCACCGGCACCCCGCGATCGAGAAGCGACGTAAACGGAAAATTTCCGCCGTTCCCGACCTGGATGCGGGCCGCGGCTACGGCTTCATTAACGTCAGGCCCTGCAGCGAACACCTGGAATTTAGCTTCAATGCCGCGCTTCTGCATAAGCTCGGCTTTGTCTATCACCACGTTGATCGTGTTTTGACCCGAGAAGGGGCCCTGCCAACCAAAACCGAGTGGCCACCAGCCTTTCTGTTTTAGCCAAGCAACGGATGTGTCGGAAACTTTTTCGTATGGCTGCGGCCAACCCCAATCCGTAAAACTTTGAGCAGCCGCCGGAATCGATGCAAAAATGAAAGTAGCAAAGGTTACACCGACCATCGCGCTCAGACATGTTCGTGTCTTTTTGTGCATTCCACTCCTCCCGATTTTTGATTTGTTTAAATTCGATTTACGACGTTGAAGTCTTTCCGCTTTCGATTTTGCGAAGCCTGCTAGACTGGTTCGATGACAAACAATGTGCGGCCGTATTCAACGAGTTCGGAATTCTCCGCGCCGACTTGAACGATCCGGCCTGCAACCTCGGAATGGATCGTCGTGAAAAGTTTCATCACCTCGATCAGGCAAAGTGCATCGCCCTTGCCGACGACGCTGCCGATTTCGACGAATGGCGGAGCTTCCGGATTGGGCGCGCGATAGAACGTTCCGACCATGGGAGCGGTAACTTCAATCTGACCAGCAGCGGCTTCGACTTTCAGCGCGGCGGAACGTGTTTTCCGGGCCGGGGGAGGAGCAACGGTGACCGGTGCGGAGCCGCGTTCAACATATTCCGCAGTTGCCGTCGGGGGAACGCCATTCCGGCGCACCACAAGTTTGATATCGCCTGTCTCGACAACAAGTTCATCGCAGGAGCTGCTGTCGATGAGCTTTATGATTTCGGCAATCTCATCGTAAGTCAGGCTCACGCGTTCTCCTGTCAGTTCGAATCGGGTTCTGTCCCATCGATGGTTGCCGTCAATCGATCGGCCGCAGCTTGCAGAAGCGGAACATGGTGTAGGCCGTGCTCGAGCGACATGCGCGCAAGCGGGGCAGAAATTGCGAGCGCCGCGACTCGCTGCCCGCCCGCGGAGCGCACCGGAACCGCCACACACACAACGCCGGCCAAAAATTCTTGATTGTCAGTCGAAATCTCGGTCGTTCGAATTTTCTCTAGCTCCGCCTCCAGCTTTGCGACCTCGGTGGTGGTGTTTTCTGTGTACCGATAGAGGGGGATTGATCGAAGAAGCAGAGCGCGCTTTTTCTCCGGCAGCTGACTCAAAAACAGCTTGCCCATGGATGTGCAGTGCAACGGCACGCGTGAACCTGGCTCGAAACGCAACCCAAATGGCCACGCCGACTCCACCCGATCGAGGTAGATGACATGGCTGCCGGTCATCACCCCAAAGTTGCACGTCTCGCCAATTTTCTGCGAAAGCGCTTCTAGAATTGCGTGGCGCGGGCCACGCAACATCGAGGCGGCGACAATACCCAGCCCGAGTTGCACCATACGGGCGCCTGGGACAAACCGGCGGCTTCCCGGCTCCCGCTGCAACAGGCCTTCCCCCTCAAGCATGCGCACAATGCGGTGCGCGGTCGGCTTGGGGAGACCCAGTAGCGCGCCGAGTTCGGAAACACCGAGAGGGCGCCGGGCCGTCGCCATTGCCTCGAGGATTGCGACAGCCTTGACGGTGGGAAATGTCTTGCCCGGCTGTCCCACAGGCGAGGCCCGCCGCTCATCAAGCCGGCCGTCGTCCGACCTCAGTGTGCCGAGGGTGGGCTGCATCTCAAAGTATCAAAAACCGAAACAAAACGTCTTGCAATATGAATTTGACCAATGTCACATTTGCGGAAGGCGCTGAGCCGAGTGAACAAACTATTGGGGGCCGAGCGATGCAGCGGGTCCTGGTCGCCAACCGCGGCGAGATCGCACTGCGCGCTATCCGGGCCTGCCGACAGCTTGGACATCAAAGCCTCGCTGTCTTCTCATCTGCCGATGCGAATTCGCCTCACCGGTGGGCGGCCGACCACGCGATATGCATTGGGCCACCATCAGCCACCGCGAGCTATCTGAACGCCCCCGCACTGCTGGAAACAGCGACCGCGATGAAATGCGATGCGGTTTATCCCGGTTATGGATTTCTCGCCGAAAACAGCGAGTTCGTGGTCCGCTGCAATGAAGCAGGATTAATTTTTATCGGCCCTGACAGCGATTGCATCTCGCGGATGGGCGACAAGGTCGCGGCGCGGCGAACCGCCGCCGCAATTGGAATTCCTGTCGTGCCCGGGTCTGAACAGGGCTTTACCGTCGGCGAACCTGCCAGGGCAATTTCAAACGATCTCGGGTTTCCGCTGCTGTTGAAGGCCAGCGGCGGTGGCGGCGGTCGGGGCATGCGCGTCGTTTCGGGACCCGAGAACTTCACCGCGCAATTCGAGCAGGCCTCGGCAGAGGCCAAAGCGGCCTTCGGAAATCCGGAAATTTATCTTGAGCGGTTCTTCCCGCAGGTTCGACACATCGAGATTCAGGTATTCGGTGACCAACACGGCAATCATGTTCATTTAGGCGAGCGCGACTGCAGCGTGCAACGTCGTCACCAGAAACTTGTCGAGGAATCGCCCTCGCCAGTGCTTGATCAAATGACTCGTGCGCGGATGGCGGAGGCAGCCGTCGCTCTGATCAAGGCACTAAACTACATCAATGCCGGGACAGTGGAATTTATTTTCGACCCTGCGAGCGGCAAGTTTTTCTTTATCGAAATGAACACGCGGATCCAGGTCGAGCACCCGGTCACTGAAATGGTCACGGGCACCGATCTTGTCCTCGAACAGTTTCGGATCGCCGGCGGCGAAAAACTCTCGTTTGGCTCGACGTTTTCCACGGGGAAGGCTGCAATCGAATTCCGCATAAATGCCGAGGATGCGACACACGACTTCCGCCCCTCACCGGGTGTTCTCAAACGCTGGCGTCCGCCCAGCGGGCCCGACGTCCGTGTCGACAGCCATGTCTACGAAAACTACGCTGTGCCGCCCTACTACGATTCCCTGTTGGCCAAGCTCATCGTCACTGGGCCAGATCGCGCGGCCGCCATTGATCTTGCCAGATCGGCGTTGGCGCGTTTTCAAGTGTCAGGACTGGAGACGACAGTGCCATTTCACGCGTGGTTGCTTGAGCGGCCGGAATTTGCGTGCGCCGGAGTGCACACACGTTGGGTCGAGGAAAACCTGCAGGCCGAGACCACCAATGGCTAGCAAGAAGACCATCAATCTGGTCGACGTGACGCTGCGCGACGCTCACCAATGTCTGTGGGCGACGCGCATGACAACGGCGATGATGAAAGATTTGGCGCCGCGCCTCGACCGCGCAGGGTTTGAGGCAATCGATCTGGTTGGTGGCGCGGTCTTCGATGTTTGCGTCCGCTATCTACGTGAGGACCCCTGGGAACGAATGCGGATCCTCAGTGGATGGGTTAAACGAACGCCACTGATTGTAATGACGCGCGGCCAGAGTCTGTTCACTTTCGAATTCTTTCCGGATGACATCGTCGAGCTCACGGCGGAACGAATCTTCGCCAATGGCATCCGTTATCACACGCCTTATGACGCGCTGAACGACATGCGCAACATGCAGGTGCCGATTCGAGCAGCGAAGAAAGTCGGTCTGTATACCGCGGGCGGCGTCGTTTATACGGTGAGTCCCGTCCACACCGATGGGTACTATGTGCGCAAGACGCGTGAGCTCGTGTCGCTCGGCGTTGACGCCGTTTATATCAAGGATCCGAGTGGCCTGTTAACCCCGGAACGAGTCCACACACTAGTCCCGGCGCTCAAGGCAGCGTGCGGCAGCCTGCCCCTGCATATTCACTCGCATTGTCTTACGGGACTGGCACCATATAGCGCATGTCGCGCAGTGGAACTTGGCGTTGACGTGGTTCATACCGCCACGTCCACGCTCGCCAATGGCGCATCCCATCCGGCCACCGAATGGTTCGTCGAAAACATACGGCGCGCGGGATTCAGCACACCGCTCAACCTAGAGCCCATCCGTGAGGTTGCCGAGCGCCTGTCGTACATTGCGAGACGCGAGGGCAAGCCCGTCGGCAGGATCGTTGAGCACGACGCGTTTCACTACGAGCATCAGATGCCGGGTGGAATGGTGTCCAACCTGAAGTCGCAACTCACGCCGCTGGGGATCGCCCATCGTTTGCCCGAGGTTCTTGAGGAGGCTGCGCGTGTACGTTGCGAGCTGGGCTATCCAATTATCGTCAGCCCTTTCGCGCAATTTGTAATGACGCAAGCCGTCCTCAATGTGATGGGGAAGGAGCGCTATGCGACCGTCCCCGACGAAGTGAGGAAATACGTGCTCGGCTATTATGGCGAGATAGCCGGACCGATAGATCCCAACCTCTACGACCGCATTACCGATGGGGCCGAACCGACATCGGTACGGCCAGGCGCCTTGCGGGAGCCGGGAATTCCAAAAATCCGGCGAGACCGCGGTCCCTTTACTTCAGATGATGACCTTCTGCTCGCTGCCTTTTACGCCAGGCGCGAATACGATGCACTGAAGGCGGCAGGACCGATCAAGACGAACTATCCGCTCGCTTCAACGCCGCTGGTCACCTTGCTCAAGGAGATCGTGCAGCGGCGCGACATCCGATCAATTCATCTCGTCCAGCAGGCCCGGCGATGACTATGACCCCCGCTATAATTACTGTCGCGATTACGGGAGCGATCCCACGCAAGGTTGACACGCCGGCTGTGCCGGTCACCCCCAGCGAGCAGATTGAATCGACGCATGAAGCCTTCGATGCCGGGGCGTCGGTTGCCCATATTCACGTGCGTAACCCCGACGAAAGCCCGAGCTCTGATCCGGATCTTTTCGCGCAAGTGCAGGAGGGAATCCTCAAGCATTGTCCCGGGATGATCGTGCAGTTCTCCACGGGCGGGCGGGGCCGGAGCCAGAACGAGCGTGGACGGATGTTGTATCTCAAGCCCGATATGGCCTCGCTCGCCACGGGCTCTGTTAATTTTCCGACGCAGATCTACGAAAATCCGCCGCAACTCGTGGAAGAACTCGCGCGATCGATGCTGGAATTTAACGTCAAGCCCGAAATCGAAGTTTTCGATATGGCGATGCTCTATAACGCAAAGAACATGGTTGACCGCGGGCTTCTTAGACGTCCGTGTCAGGTTCAATTTGTGATGGGCATTCCAAATGCCCTTCCGGTCCGCCGTAGATTGCTGGAATTCCTGATCGCCGAACTGAAAGACCTCATGCCCGATGCGACGTGGTCAGCGGCCGGAATTGGACGCCATCAGCTTGAGGTCAACAATTGGTGCCTCGAGCTTGGTGGACACGTCCGCACCGGTCTGGAAGACAACATCAAGTTCGATAAGGATCGTCTCGCTAAGAGCAACGCCGAGTTGGTTGCGCGCCTGGCCGGGATGTGCGCCAGTTTTGGGCGACATCCAGCAAGCGCTGCGGAAGCACGTAAAATCTTGCAACTGCCGACAGGATAAAACTGGACGGCGAAAAAGGGGGAGACAATGCAGTCACGGTCATCGTCCGGCGGCTTCGGGACTTCGATCGGCACAATCGCTTTCGCAAGTGCGATTGGCACGACGATCGAATGGTATGACTTCTTCTTGTTCGGAGTGGTCACCCCTCTTGTGCTCAACAAACTATTCTTTCCAAACTTCGATCCTTTGGTCGGCACGTTATTGGCATATACGACTTTCTTCGTCGGATTCATTTCACGGCCAATCGGCGGAATTATTTTTGGCCATTACGGCGATCGTATCGGACGCAAGACCGTGCTCGTTCTCACTATTTTGATCATGGGTATCGCCACATTCCTGATCGGATGCCTACCGACCTATGCGTCGGTAGGGATCTGGGCCCCCGTTATGCTGCTTTTTCTGCGTATCTTCCAGGGCATTGGCATCGGTGGAGAATGGGGCGGGGCGGTGTTGATGGCAGTCGAACATTCTCCCGCAGGTAGACGCGGCTTCTACGGTAGTTGGCCACAAATCGGCGTTCCGGCCGGGCTGCTGCTGAGTTCGGGAATGGTTTATCTGTTGTCCTATCTTCCCGAGGCCGACTTCTTTTCGTGGGGTTGGCGAATTGCCTTTCTCATCAGCGCAGTGCTAGTGGCAGTCGGCCTCTATATCCGTTTGAAGATCATGGAGACGCCAGCGTTTACCCGCATTCAGGGAACAAACAAGGTGGCGCACGTACCGTTCTTCGAGCTGATCCGCACTCACGGCAAGAATACACTTCTTGGCCTTGGCGCCCGTTACATCGAGGGCGTGACCTTCAACATCTTTGGTGTGTTCGTCGTCGGATATCTCGCCGGGACCCTGGGACTGCCACGCCAGACAGCCCTCTCCGGTGTGATGATTGCTTCGGCGATTATGATCATTATGTTGCCGATCTACGGCACTCTATCTGACAGGGTCGGCCGGCGGCGGATGTTTGCGATCGCGGGACTGTTGATCGGGATTCTGTCATTCCCGTCTTTCTGGCTGATGCAGACCAAAGAGCCGTTGTTGATCTGGCTGGCCATCGCAATCCCGTTCGCGATCGTCTATCCAGCGGTTTATGGCCCGCAGGCCGCACTGTTTTCCGAGCTGTTCGATACACGTGTGCGCTACACCGGAATATCGTTTGTGTATCAGTTCTCCGGAATCTATGCGAGCGGGCTTACGCCGATCATCGCCACGGCATTGTTACCAGCGGGCGGCAACAAGCCCTGGTTGATTTGCTTGTATGTCTTGATCGTCAGCATCATCAGTGCGGCTTCGGTGTTTGCGATGACCGAGTCCCACAAACGAGATATGGCCGTCGACAACAAGCAAGCATGACCTCAACCGCGACGCGATCATCATGGACCTCAACCTGAAAGGTCGCGTAGCGATTGTCACCGGTGGCGCTGCCGGGATCGGCGAGGCCATCGCGCGCGCCCTCGCGGCGGAGGGCTGTCGCGTGAACATTCTCGACCGCGACGAAGCGCTTGCGCGCAAGCTAGCCGCCTCCCTCGGGCCCGGTGCGCAGGTCGCCGTTGCGAACGTCGGCGAACCTGCAGCGGTCGCTCACGCCTTCGACCAGATCGCGGCCCGCCACAACAGGCTCGACATCCTCGTCAATGCAGCGGGCGTTCTTTCAATCGGCCTTGTGGCTGATTTGCCGACAGCAGAGTGGCAGCGAGTCCACGAGATCAATCTTTCCGGGGTGGTGTATTGCGTAAAGTCAGCAATTCCATTCATGCGTCAACAGAAACGTGGCCGGATAATCAACATCGCATCGGTGTCCGCCATGCGCGGCGGAGGTTCAGTCGGCAATACACTTTATGGCACAACCAAAGCCGGAGTGATCGCCCTCACAATGGGGCTCGCTCGTGAGTTGGGCCCTGACGGGATAACGGCCAACGCCATAGCGCCCGCCGTCGCCGATACTGCGATGACCCGAGCTGCACTGACCGAGGACGTGAAGCGGAAAATCTTGGCAAGAATTCCTTTGGGGAGGCTCGCGAGCCTTTCAGATATTGCCGATTTGGCGGTATTTCTTGCATCTGATCGCGCGAGTTTTATTACCGGGACGGTCATCCCAGTTGATGGCGGCATCCTGACAACATAACGGCCCGGCCCATGATCATGACCGAGCTTTCGGCTGTCGCCATAGTCATTATCGCCGGGCTTGTGAGAGGTACGACCGGTTTCGGGGGCGCCATGTTGATGACCCCGATCCTGTCCGGCCTTTTTTCCCCAATCAACGCGGTTGTGATCGCACTGCTTTTGGAAACGGCTGCAGCCCTGGTGATGTTTCCGGATGCCCTGCCAAAAGCGCGGTGGTGGACATTGGTGTACCTCACTTTGCCGGCAATCTTGACAGTACCCCTTGGCGGCTACCTGTTGCTGACACTCGACCCAAGCATAGCCCGGAAATTAATTTCCGGCGTCGTGATTTTATTTAGTTCGATGCTGCTGTTCGGGTTCCGCTACGGCGGGACACCACGAGTAATAACGTCGCTTGCACTTGGCAGTGCTGTCGGTGTGCTGTTGGGGGCGACAAGCGTTGGGGCGCCACCTGTCATTCTTTATTTGCTTTCAGGCCCCGACTCCATTGCGGTTACCCGGGCCAATCTGACGGTGTTCGTGACAGCGATTTCTGTGATTGGATTGGTTATGCTCGCCGCGGCCGGCGCTATCAATGGCGCGTTAGCAATCACCGCTGCAGCCCTGACAATGCCATTCTTGTTGAGTACCTGGCTGGGAGCCAAGTTCTTTGGACGATTGAGCGACGCAGGCGTGCGCCGGTTTGCTCTCGGTTTGATGCTCTGCGTGGGGGTGATCAGCTTTCTTGCCTAAGAAGGCGTTTGGCAGCGTGTTTGTCGGGATCCGAAAGTGGACATGTGCAGTGCAACTAAGGATGTCCGCTTTGGGCCAATAGCGGACACATCGGCTATTCGATCACCTCGTCGGCGCGGCCAATTAGTGTGTTTGGGACGTTCAGACCGAGCGCCTTGGCAGTTTTGAGGTTGATCACTAGCTCATATTTTGTCGGCGCCTGAACCGGAAGATCGGCAGGCTTTTCGCCCTTGAGAATACGGTCGACATAGCCGGCTGCCGGCCGGAACTGTTCGACATAATCAGCCCCGTAGTAAATCAGGCCACCGCCGGTCGCGTGGTAACGGAAAGGATAGATCGCGGGCAGCTTGTAGCGCGCCGCAAGCGCGATAATCAAATCGCCATAAACTGATGCCCTCGCACCGGGCATTACGATCAGGCCACCGTTCGCCGAGCGGGCGAAAGCCGCGACACCACGCTCGATCTCACCGGCATCGCGCGTGTCGACAACAGTCACCTCCACGCCGAGCAGCTGAGCTGCACCCCGTACGGCGCCGAACGTGGCGAGCAAGGCCGGATTGTTCGGATCGCGGAGTACAGCGACCCGCGTCAGGTTCGGTGCAATCTCCCTGAGGAGTTGAAGAAACTTCCCACCCAGACTGTATTCATAAATCATGAAGCCAGTCGCGTTGCCGCCCGGCCGTACCATGGACTCGACGAATCCGGCACCGACCGGATCAGCGACCGCCGCGAATACAATCGGTAAGGTATGACTAAGAGCTTGCATCGCCGTCACGCCCATGGTGCCGCTGGCAAGGACGACCTCCGGCGCGAGCGCGACTAGTTCCGCCGCGTATTTGCGTTCGAGGTCCATCTTGTCCTCGCCCCAGCGAATATCGATGCGTATATTGCCCCCTTCCTTCCAGCCCAATTGTTCGAAAGCCTGCCTGAATGCCGCGATGCGAGCCTGACCTTCTGGATCACTCTCCGACCGGTTCATGAGGACACCGATCCGCCGCATCTGCTCGCCCTGTTGCGCGAGCGCCGCAAGCGGCCACGTCACCGCAACACTACCAATAAGAGTGATAAACTCCCGTCGCTGCATGGCCGTCCACCGGCACAAAGCGTAGGACGAAACGAAGTATAGCACTGGAAAAAATTCGCGCTATGTCCGCTATGGGTCAAAAGCAGACATGTAAAGTGCGAGAAGGCATGTCCGCTTAACCCCAATAGCGACATCGATTGCGTTTTTCAGCATGTCTGCTTTGGGCCAATAGCGGACATGGACGCTAATCGATTTTGGCAATAGCCGCCCGCCGTTTAAGAAATGCTCGAATACAACATAGTAAGCCCGGTAGCTCCCAGCGCGGTGGCGAAAAGTCGATTTAGATGTTCTGCACTGATGCGTGTCGCTAATCGCGCCCCGAACCACGCCGCAACTGACTGAGCCGGTGCAATGCACGCCCATATCGTCAGGTCGATGCTGCCGAGCTGCATCGCATGCTGCGAGTGGGACGCCAAAGCCGCAGCAACCGTCGCCGGGACGCTGACTGCCACCCCAGCCGCAGCCGCGCGGCCAATGCTCTTATGAATTGGCAGCCCCATCAGCATCATGATGATGTTAGTGAGGATGCCGCCACCGATCCCAGCGAAGCCGGAGGAAACGCCGATACCAATGCTGGCGAGATGACGAAACAAACCGCCTGGCGGCTGCTCGGCCATCGGTTTGAAGTGTTTCGGAAAATAAAATCGAATTGCGAAAATGAGGCACAGCAAGCCGAAAACCGCCGTCATTAGGCTGCCGCGCACATGTGGTGCAGCTAATTGCGCCGTTATCACGCCGACAGCGATCCCCGGTCCCCAATCGCGTATAAATCTGACATCGGTGTTTCCAGCACGGCGGTGACCGAGAAATGAAACGAGCGACGCTGGCAGGATCGCCGCTAGAGAGGTTGCGACCGCAATATGAACCGCTTGGTCTTTAGAAACGCCGCTGTCGACAAGCCCGTAAAAAATGACAGGAACGACGACAATGCCACCTCCGATCCCGATCAACCCCGCGAGTAATCCTGCGCCCGCTCCGGCCGCTAGCCCCAACGAGATCAGCGTGACGGCGCTCACTTTTGCCCCCGGTCTCGCTACTACGGTGAGTTAATGTGCCTTAGCGGAGGGACCGCCCTGACATCGTCGGAGGATTTGGTCCAAGGACGCGATTGCCAAAAGATCCGAGCAATCCAGGAGCCGATGTATGCGGACCGACGGTGTTGGGCGGTTCGCCAGAGATCAGCAAAAGACACTTCAAACAAACCTGGCTTCTCGTCGGGTTTGGTTTCCGTGCGTTCGGACTTCTCGATTGATTTCCGTTCAGCCATGACCATGACAATCCCCTCGTATTGCGAGCGGCTCTGCCTGACTACGGATGCTAGCGAAGCCGCGCGACGGTTCGGCGCACGCCGCTCGGCCAAACCCTTAAGGAGCTTGAGACAGGAGCACGGCTACCTGATCTGACATCGGAAAATGTACGGAAGCGTAGGTTAGTGCCAGCAAACCGACCGCAGAGAAAAGCGCTATGGCAATCGATCAGAGGGATTCGTGACAGACCAACTCCGGTCGCTTAGATCGGTTGAGCTTTTGGCTAGGCCAGTGATGTTCGCCATTGGTGGCTCCATCTGTGTGTGCTGACTCTTCGAGCCTGGACGTTTGGAACCGTAAGTAACCAATGACGGTGGCCGGTGTGATGCCGTTCACAGAGCACTGTTTGTTTATTGAAATTTTACTCAGCGGGATGATGGTGCCCATGCAGAGAGGTCGCACCAAGAAACAGAAACGGCCGACGCAGGCCAACCCGGGCTAGATCAAACGTTTAGACAGAGCCGATGACACATGCTTGTAGAACCAGTGACGAGCTTAAAAATTTTTCTGGTGGTAGAGGTTAGATTACGGTGTCCGCTTTGGGTCAAAAGCGGACATATGCGCCGCAAAAAGGAATGTCCGCTCTAACCGGATAGCGACCCCCCCCGCAAACGGTCATGTCTGCTTTACCCCCGAAAGCCGACGTGTGCAGTGCAAGAGGCAATGTCCGCTAAGGGCCAAAAGCGGACATCGGGACGACTGCAGGCGTTCAGGAAAATGACGCAGGAACTTTCGTGCCCGCTCCATCTGCTTGTCGGTGAAAGGTCGAGAAACTTCGGGGTGTTTGCTTCAACTTCCTCGCGTCATCTGGCACCCGGCAAAGTGATGCGGAATGCGGCGCCATGCGGAGCGACTGGGGATACCGACAACGTTCCGCCATGAGCTTCAACGACCAACCGGCAAATTGCCAACCCCATCCCCATGCCATTAGCCTTTGTCGTGTAGAACGCATCAAAGATACGGTCGATGTCTTTTTGCTGTACGCCTGTGCCAGAGTCTTCGACGCTAACCTCAAGGCCGTTAGAATTGAATGGCTTTGATGCAATTCGCAATGCTCGTTCGGTGACGGCACGCATGGCCTCAGCAGCGTTGGTAATGAGGTTCAAGATGAGTTGCTGCAATTGGCCTCGGTGTCCGGAGATCAATGGCACTTGTGGGGCCAGTTCAAGCTCGACGCTGACCGAGGCCGCCTCCAGATCGTCACGTACTAGCGCGATGGTCTCGCGAATGAGGTCGTTCACATCAAGTGCGACATCGATTTGATCGGCTCGGCTGAACATTGCCCGGACCGACTGAACTACGTCGCTCGCTCGATGGCCAGCAATCGCAATATCTTTAAGGGTCCCTAGTGCTTCGTCCAGACTTGGCGGCGTCCTAGCCAACCAGCGCAGGCCCGCATTGGCGTTCGCTACAATCGCGCCCAACGGCTGTTTGATTTCGTGCGCGATTGCCGCCGACATTGCTGCAAGTGTCGTGTGCCGGGCAGCTTGTGCCAGCTCCCGCTGAGCTTCACGCAATTTATGTTCAGCATCCTTGAGTTCCGTGATTTCCCGCCCCAAGCCGTAGAGTCGCCCGCGATCCGGGGCGGTTTTCCAGGAGAACCAATGATATGACCCGTGCCTATCCCGCAGGCGACTCTCAAAACGCACCGTCTTTTGGCCTGCGGCAAGACGACTGATCTCGACGCGCGTTTTTTCCACATCGTCCGGATGTAGCAGCCATCGGGAAGTCTTGCCGAGCAAATCCGCCTCCGACCAGCCAAGTGTCGCGGTCCAGGCGGGGTTAACGCTGAGGTATTTGCCCTCGAAATCGGCTACGACCAGCAAGTCCTGTGAGACGTTCCAGATATGAAGTCGTTCCCGCGTCTCAGCCTCGACGCGTTGTCCCAGGGTGTCATTGAGGTCCCGCAGCGCCTCCAGTGACTCACTCAGATCGCTGGTGCGCTGCCGTAGTTCGTTGAGGAGGCGGGTATTCTCGATTGCGATAACTGCCTGATCGGCGAAAGTCTCCACAAGGGCGATCTGCCTGTCGTTAAATCGACGAACTTCTTTTTGGCGAAACAATGTAAACGCGCCGATCAACTCGTCATCTTTCAAAATCGGCACGATTAGCAATGTTCGCACGCCTGCAAGTTCGACAGCCGCAACGACACCGGGTTCGCGGTGTCGAGTGTAAATCGGTTCTGCAGCCAAATCAGCAACGTGAACCGTCTTTTTTGTCGCCACCATGTGCCCAGCGGGCGTTGATGCGCTGCGGATCGGCAGACGCCGACGCAAATCAGCGAAAGCGGCTGGAGTATCATGGGTAGCTGTGAGATGTAAGGCGTCGCCGTCCCAGCGATAAATGTTGCCGAAATTGGCGCCGCAGATGCGCACGGCTTCCGCGAGCATGGTAGCAAAGACCGGTTCAAGATCCCCCGAGGAGCTACTAATAACTTGTAGCACCTTCGATGTGGCGGCCTGCTGCTCCAATGCTTCGTTACGCTCACGCGTGCGCTGGTCGAGTTGTTCCCGCAGCTCCGCTGGTGACGTATCCGCGTTTCGCGCTCGACGAGCTTTCCGGGCAGTGTTACGGCGTAGGCCCTTGATGGGTCGACCCTTTGTTTTGCCGCGCCGTTTCACGTCGCCTCCCGCGTTTCATCATTCAATCTTAGGGAAATCTGAAACATCGCGCTACAGCTGCGACACCCATGCCCGCTTTGGGCCAATAGCGGACATCGCGTGATCTTATTCGATGACCTCGTCCGCGTGCCCGATTAGCGTGTTGGGGACGTTGAGTGCCGAGAGACTTGGCGGTGTGGAGGTTGATCGTGAATTGGTATTTCGTCGGCTGCTGAAATGGCCGATCGCCGGGTTTTTCCCCGCGCAGAACGCGGTCGACGTAGGATGCGGCACGGCGAACTGGAACATCGGCGTGCCCACTACCGCGACTTTGTGCGCACTCAAAACAACCTTGCCAAACTTTAATGCTTCGGCGGCTTGCGCCCGTTAGTAAGACACCATATGCGACGCATTCACAACACGCGAAAGAAAAGACATGCTTGCATGTGGGGGAATATGAAACGAAGAATACAAGATGTTATGACGAAATTACATATTTGTGAAAATGCTCTCATATTAATAGCGTCATGGGATTGTGAAAATTACAGAGCCGGCATTGGCTCTTGCTACCGTGCAAGACGAACGGAGAATGCCAGCGAAACTACAAAACGCTGTTGCGCGCCTTGTGTCGCCCATAAAACTCTGATGAGTTATAAATGAAACCCGTAGCGATTTCACCGTTCGCCGGTTTTGTGTCGCGAAATCCTGTCACGCTGAGATCAGCAAAAAAATACCCTAGTTTGGTCTGTGATTGTCGCGAATACTCTCGCGGCGCCAGTGGCGACAACGTCGGCAAATTTACAACACGTCAGTTGCACAATCTCGAGCTAATTTGTTGGATGCAGATCTCGAAACGGCCGGCGAAAGGTCATCATTCTGCAATGGAGGACTGCACGGCAACCGGACAACAAACGTCGAACCTTCACCTTCTCTGGTCTCAGTCGTGATCTCACCGCAATGCAGATCGATCACCATTTTGACGAGATAGAGGCCAACACCTGTTCCGACTATTCCAGACACATTACTGCCGCGCTGATACCGTTGGAACAATCGTTCGCGGTCTTTTTCTGGAATTCCAATCCCACGATCTTTGACGGCAACCGCAATTTGCCCAGAATCGATCCAGGTACTCACATTGATTTCGCCGCCATCCGGTGAATATTTTATAGCGTTGGAAACGAGATTGCTGAATAGTTGAAAAAGTAATTTCGGGTCGCCGATGATTTGCGACGGAATCGCCCCAAAGTCTTCGGAAATCTGTGCTTCCGGTGCTATTTCCCGATGCAACTGGCAGACCTCGTGCAGCAATGCTGCCATATCAACCGCTGTTGGGTGAAAGTGGAGGTCAGCACCGCCATCGAGCAGGCGCGACGAATTTAGAAGCGTTTCGATCAAGTTCGTCATCCGCATGACGGCCGCTCGAATACTGCTGGCACGTTCCGCGATGTCATTGATTTGCGGACGATCATTTATCCTTATCAAGCGTTGGGCGTGGCCATCGATGATAGTCAACGGAGTGCGAAATTCGTGCGATGCCATCGATACGAAATTGCGCTGCAGCTGCGTCAGATGTTGCTCGTTTGCGAGCTGTTCTTCCAACACCGACGCCTGCTCGGCTAGCCTACGTTGAGTGATCATGAGCTCGATCGCATTTTGGCGAAACACGACCATGGCGCGCGCCATCGCACCGATCTCATCGCGACGTTCCGCGCCCTGCACATCAATGTTCGTGTCGTTTTCCGCGAGACGGTGCATGCCGTTAGCAAGGTGGAGAAGGGGCCCTGATATTGAGAGTCCGACATACAATAGTGCGCCCGCCACCATCACGCCCGCGACCAACATCGCAACACTGATTAGCCATCGGCCTTCTTGATAAGCCAAATCGGCGCGGCTACTAGCCTCTGCCGTTTCAGTGACATTCTTCTCCGTGAGCCGTCCAAGCGCATCGCTTGCCGCATTATAGGCTGACTGCGAGGCTGTCATATAAAGACTGACTGCCTCCGTTTGATGGTTCGTGGATGAAAGCTCCAATACGTGGTTGACGATGTCCCGGTATTTTATCCACGCGGTTTTGAATAGATTGTAGAGATCGCCTTCGGCGGCAGCATGATGAATTTGCTCGTAGCTAGTCCGAGCTTGCGAAATGGATTGGTCGAGCTCCTGCATCTCCATCTCGCTTGCGGCAACCTCGGAAGCGGTTGACGAGAGGAGATGGCGACCCTCGGCGGCGCGGAAATCAGAGGTAAAATTGTTGAGATCGCCGAGAACGCGTGTGTTTTGCAGCCAACGATCGCGGATGTCCAAGGACACGCTATTGACATCGCTGAGGCGTCCGATGCTGAAAAAGCCAAGAACAATCACCAACAAGAAAAAGAAAAAAAAGATCGCGGACAGGCGGAATCGGATCGAGCGCCGTCGCTTCATAACGACCTGCTGTCAGATTGCCAGAAAAGGTATCCAAGCATGATTTTTGAGCATAATGCGTGCCGCCTTCGGTGGGGACTGTGATTTATCACAGTTCATCCGAAAAGGCGGTAAGCTAAGCTTGTAGAAGCGGACAGGGCGGGCCCGAAACTAAGCCCAAGCATCGCATTGTTTTCAGACATACTAGCTCTCATCACCAATGCCAGAACCTCGTCAAAAAATCCTTTGTATTGAAGACAATCGCGAGACTGCGGCATTGATCGCCGAGGAACTCGTCGATCGAGGTTTTGAGGTTATAGTCACGCATAATGGTCAAGAGGGCTTTGCGGCGATCCTGCGCGCTAAGCCTGACCTCGTGCTCTGCGATGTCAGCATGCCCGTGATGTCCGGCTTCGAGGTGCTAGAACGATTGACCGCGATCGCGCCCCGCTTCGGGGACATGCCCTTTATATTCCTGACCGCGCTCACTGACCGCGACAATGAGCTCAAGGGCCGAGAGCTTGGTGCCGACGATTATGTAACCAAACCAGTCGATTTCGATGTGCTCCACGCGATAATCACCGCTCGCTTGGCGCGGATCGCCCGCACGAAAATATGGCCCAAACTTGTGGACCTCAATGAACGCGAGATCGAAACGTTGACCTGGGCGGCACGCGGCAAGACATCGGCAGAAATTGCGCAGATTCTTAACTTGAGTAAACGGACAGTTGACTTTCACATCGACAATGCCCGCATCAAGCTTGGGGCGACAACGCGGGTTCAAGCCGCCATTAGGGCGGTGACTGGGCGGTTGATCGAGCCCTGACTAGTACCAACGAGCATTGGCCGACGTTCAACTGCCGGGTTCAGCGCAGGCGTCGGACGCTCGTCCCATTGATTGCCGGAGCGTCCGTGGCGGCGCCACCAATGCGGCCAGGACCAGAACCGGGTCGGCCAATCCCTGTTCCGTTGATGCCGGCACCGAGTTTCGCGGCTCGGGGGGTAGCGACCGAAGGGCTGGCGCTCGTAACAGCGTTGGATGGAGCCGAGTTCGGGGAGACACGACTGGCGGGTCCGCTATTTGTTGGGTGGATGTTCATTGCGGCACGCGGTGGACCACCTGAAACAATTAAGCCAGACGTCTTATCGGCTCGTTGGGCAAAGCTGACATTCGCCGCCAGCAAAAAGAGCACAAACACCGCACATGGTGTACGCCAGGGTTTCCAATGCAAAAAGAGCAAAAAGACCAACATGTCTGTTCGTATCTTTCGTTTAACTATAGGCCTACGGCCCGACCTCCTCGTCATGTCGAGGCCAGATCCTGTTCCGCGTCACGCCCCGGGTTACGATCAGCTACGCTCCCTAAAAACATCATCTGCAGCGCGGGCACAACCACGAGCAACATGATCGGGCCAATGAGCATGCCACCGACGACGACCGTTGCCAGCGGACGTTGCACCTGAGCTCCAATGCCGCTCGATATCGCAGCAGGTACCAACCCGATGCACGCCGACATCGCGGTCATCAGCATCGGCCGCATACGCTGTTCGGCAGCATGGAACATCGCTTCAGTTGCGCCCATGCCGTTCGTCCTGACTTGATTGTAGTAAGTGATGATGAGGATACCATTCATCACCGACACGCCGAACAGCGAAACAAATCCGACCGCAGCCGAAATGCTAAAGTCTAGTCCTGAAACGTACAGAGCGAACACGCCGCCCGCGATTGCGAATGGAATGCCGACCAACGCCATCAGACTGTCGCGCAGCGAATTAAAAAGGCTGTAAAGGAGAACGAGGATCAAACCAAGGCTGATCGGCACGATCACGGCGAGGCGCTGTTTGGCAAGCTGCAGCTCCTCGAACTCACCAGCCCATTCAATCCGATAGCCACTCGGCAACATCACATTTTTGGCGATTCGTTTCTGCGCTTCGGCAACGGTGCCCCCGAGATCACGGCCGCGCACGCTGAACTTGATCGGGATGAACCGCTGATTGCGCTCATGAAAAATATAAGACGCACCGGTATCGAGCCTGATATCGGCGAGTTCACTCAACGGAACGTAGGCATTGCTGCCATTAGCAGCCGCAATACCGACTTTGATCTTGCGCACCGATTCTATGCTGTCGCGGTATTCGGATGCGACGCGTACAGTCACGCTGAATTGTCGGTCCGCTTCCAACAACGTAGTCGCCACTGTGCCACCTAGCGCTGCCTGTACGACGCTATTGACGTCTCCTGAATTGAGTCCATAGCGGGCCGCTCGGTCACGGTCGACCTTGATGTTCAGATTGGGCTGCCCGAGGACTCGAAAAATTCCGAGGTCAGCTACTCCCTTGACCTGATCCATTTCGCGCATGACCTGCGTAGCGAGCTGTTCCAGAGTCACCAAATTCGGACCGATGATTTTGACAGAGTTGGCGCCCTTCACGCCCGATAGCCCCTCTTCGATGTTGTCCTGAATGTATTGTGAGAAGTTGAACCCAATTCCGATGAATTCCTTTTGGAACTCTGACTGCAACTCCTCGACCAGTTTTTCTTTGGTCATTCCCGATCGCCACTGTTCGAACGGCGTTAGTGGCACGAAGAACTCAGCGTTGAAGAACCCAGCGGCGTCACTGCCATTGTCCGGCCGGCCGTGTTGCGAAACTACTGTGATGACTTCCGGGTGACTCAGTAGAATTTCGCGAATTTTTTTCACGGCTGGTATGCCGGCTTCCAACGATATGGTCGGCGGCATCGATGCGCGGATCCAGAGGTTGCCTTCCTCGAGGGCCGGCAGAAATTCGCTACCAAGCCGCGGGATTAGGAGCCCGACGGCCGCTAAAAACATGAGCCCAAACGCGACAACGATCTTTCGATTGGCAAGCGACCAACGCAGGATCGGCTTATAGATCGAACGTAACGCCCGCACCACAATGGTCTCGGCTTCCGTGACACGTTGGGGGAGAAGCAACGACGCCAAGACCGGTGTGATCGTGAACGTCGCGATCAGCGCTCCGACCAACGCATAGCCATAAGTCCTGGCCATAGGATTGAATATCTGGCCTTCAACACCCTGCATGGTGAACAGCGGGACGAACGCTGCCACGATGATCGTAGCGGAGAAGAATACCGCTTTGTCGACTTGCAGCGAGCTAATGAGCACCAGGCGGAGCCGGTCCGTCCAGATCGACCGACCCGACGATCGTGTCGACTGAGTAGGATCCGGACCCCACTTGCCCTCTTTTAGATCATCTAATAGTTGCTGTTTTGCTTGCGGTCCCGCCTGGAAATTCCGAAAAATATTTTCGACTAGGATCACTGCCGAGTCTACAATGATGCCGAAATCGATCGCCCCAAGCGACAAAAGATTTGCATCCTCTCCCATCAGCACCAGAACGATCGTGCTAAAGAAAAGCGCGAAAGGAATATTTACTCCGACGATGATGGCGCTCCGTAGGTCGCCAAGAAAGATCCACTGGATCAGAAAGACAAGCAAGCAGCCCAAGACAAGGTTGTGCAGGACCGTGTGCGTGGTGACCGACACAAGCGATGTTCGGTCATAGAAGGGCATGATCTTCACGCCGGGGGGTAGGGTCCCATCACTGTTTATTTTTTCGACTTCCGCCTCGATGCGTGCGGCAACATCATTCGTATGTAACGTCCGATTCATAACTACGATGGCGGCGACTACATCGTCCTCGTGGTCGCGTCCGGCCTTGCCGAGCCTTGGAAGATTGCCGACATAAACATTTGCTACATTCTTCACCTGTACCGGAACGCCGTTTGATTGCGTGAGAACGATATTCTCGATGTCATTCACCCGCCAGCCTTGGGTGAGATCCGCAGATCCGCCGCTGTCGATCAGGCCTATGCCGCGGATATTGGCCGACTGCTGGCCGATGTTGATCGTGCGGCCACCAACATTGATGTTGGCGTTGCCGATGGCGCTCAACATCTGCGGCAATGTAATGTTGTAGGCATCGAGCTTGTGAAGGTCGACTTCGACTTCGTACTCCTTCGTCGTGCCGCCCCAGGTGTTAACTTGGACGACGCCTGGGACCGTTAACAAACGCCGCTGCAGGACCCAGTCCTGCACCGTGCGAAGATTGTTTAGGCCGAAATGAGGGGGCCCAATCAGTTGGTAGCGATAAATTTCGCCGACAAGGCTCGATCCCTGGATCTGCGCCGTCACGTTGTTTGGGAGACTGACGTTTTGCTGCAGACTGAGTTCGGCTTGGGTTACGGCAAAGTAATAGTCGATCCCGTATTTGAAAGTCACACGAACGAAAGAGAGGCCGTAAAACGAAGTGGACCGAATATTGTCAACGCCGGGAGTGGCGGCGAGACCAACCTCCATGGGGATCGTGTAGTAACGCTCCATTTCTTCGGCAGATAGACCGGCAGCCTGAGCGGTAATTTCTAGGATCACCGGTGCTGGATTCGGATACGCCTCGATATTTAATTTCGAAAACGCAACTAGCCCCGCAGCGGCGAACGCCAACAAGCCAAGCAAAACAATTGGACGGCGACTCAACCCGAAAATGACCAAACCCTTTAGCACGGGTTGGTTACCTTTCTCGCCAGGCGGTTTTGTTGAACCCTTGTTCTCAGCGGGATGAGCTCGCTATCGCATTGCTCAAAAACAACGCGTTGTCGGTGACGATTAGCTCTCCCGGTTGCAATCCCTCGAGCACTTGGTCATACCCGTCTCGCTGTAGGCCGATCCGGATCGTTCGCTTTAGGAAATGTCGCCGGTCGTTGGTGACCCAGACCGTCATCGTACCGTCGCCTTCTCGGACCACACTATTTAACGGAATCGCAGTCGCGCGCACCGGATCGGTGATATTGATCACGAAGGTTGCGAACATTCCTGGCCGTAGTTCAAAATTCGGATCCTTAATCTCGGAGCGCACCGATAAGCGATGTGTATTGGGATCAACTGTTGCCCCAATAGTAGAGATACGTCCTTCGAACAGGCGCTCTGGAAAAGCCATGACCTTGACTTTAACCCGCTGCCCCGAATGAAAATACGGGCTGTCGGTCTCAGCGACGTTTGCCATCATCCACTTGATTGACATATCGGCGACTGCGTACGGAGCCGGCGCGTTGCCTGGCTGAACAAAGAGTCCGGGCGCGGCATTGCGAGCCGTGACCGTGCCCGAGATCGGGCTTTTAACGACCAAAATTCGATCAACCCGCCGCTCAGCAATCGTGCGATCAATCTCGGCATCAGTTTTGCCGAACAGACGAACGGCGTCGCGGGCCGCTTTAAGCGCACCTTCGGCCGTTTGTTGGTCGGATGTTGCTTGCTCTAAATCCCTTTGCGCGATCGCCCGCGTCACATAGAGCGCCTTAGAACGTGTCAAGTTGCGGGTGGTCAGTTCCAGGACCCCGGCCGCTGCGATCAATGTTGATGAAGCTTGCAGGAGGTCCGGGCTGTCAATCGTGAACAGTGTCGCCCCTTCCGCCACTTCATCTCCGATTTTGGCAAACGTCTCGATGATTCTGCCTTGATAGGGCGTGAAGACCTGCACTGACATTTCCTGATTGAAGTCGATGCTTCCAACCGCTTCCTTCTCGATCGGAAAGGTGTACTCTCCCGCCACTTCGACCGTGATAGATCTCAATTGCGCGTCGGATAGCTCCAGGCCTTCGGCAAAAAATGGTCCGTCGGCAATTTGCCTTAGCGATTTTGCAGTTGAAGAGAGGTCGGTGACGCTGGTATTGGCCGCTGCTGCGACCAGGTCGATTTTTGGGAAACCCGCGGAACTCCCGGCGAAATAAGCGCCCGTCGCAACGACTAAGATCCCGACAGCGCCCAACGCGCTTACGATGGTGTTTCTCTTGTCGTATCTCATGGGCACGCAACGCTTGTTGAGAGTTGGCGGGACTATGGCCACCAGTCCGACCGCGGGTCTACTGCGATAAGTTGCAGTTCTACTGCGACAAATCACAGTTCCGAGCATCCGGTTGCACGCGAATAGCGGACATCACCAGACATGCTGTGCGGACATCACCAGACATGCTGTGATGTTTGCTATTGGCCCAAAGCGGACGTGCTGAGCGCGGCGGGTAAAGCGGACATGAAATGGCAATTCGCGACAACGTCCGCTTTGGCGCCAAAAATGTCCTTGCCCTCACTTGATCGCGGTGTGATGGCCGTCACAGCCAAACATTCCGAAATTGGTAGTTTCTTACCTCAACATCGGGGGATGATTTAGGGCCAGGCTCAATATGACCGAAAGAATGTTTTTTGCGCCCGATGAAGAATCGGCAAGGCGGGCACGGGAATCTCTAGCGCAACAGACGCCCGCAACTTTCTCGGGAATCGATATTCTTGACGGGCGGATAAAGACTTTTGCGGGAATTGTGCAGCTCGTCGAGGACAATGGAGCAAGTGTCCCCGTTAGCAAGCGTTGGCGAATTGCGCTCAGGCGCGGCTAATTTAAGTCTATTTTGGGCGCGGGGCGTGACGCGGCTCGCGTGAACAGGATTTGCCACGGTGGGTGGCCATGTCCGCTTTACCCCCAATTAGCGACATCGATTGCGTTTTTCGGCATGTCTGCTTTGGGCCAATAGCGGACGTGTGCGGTGCAACTATTAAAACGTTCGCTATGCGCTAAAAGCGGACATGGTTGGATTGAAACTTAAAACGACCAACACCGTTTATACCGCATGCACTATAAGGAATTTGACCCGACCGACTATTCGGTCGTCGTGAAGTTGCGAGGCAACCCGCCAAAGGCATGGAAGTGGGAAATTTACCGCGCCTGTCGCTGCGGCCCGCTGGAAAGCTCACCTGTCCTTTTTGAAAGCATGGCAGTGGCGGCTAAAGAAGGAAAAAAGGCACTGGGACGTTTGCTTGCAAAAACAAAACACGCAACTTAACGGCCGACGACCTGCTCGCGGCTCGCGGAGATCCGATGGCCTGTTTCAACGCGCACGGTAATTTTCTTAAACGATGAGAGGTTTGCCATCTATTTTCGGTTTGCGGCGAGGCTGACAGCCGCTGTTACCGCGGCAACAATCAGCCCAGTGAGCGCACAAAACTTTACCCCGGCGCTACCCTGTGTTGCCCCGCCGGGCCTCGCTCACTTTGACATGCCGCTCAAGCACGTCGCGGAACGAATTTCCGTACATAAACCTCTTACGATCGTTGCTATAGGTTCGTCATCGACGTTCGGCGTTGGCGCAAGCTCGCCCGCCATGTCCTATCCGAGTCGGCTTGCAGAAGAACTGCGTGCGCTGCTCCCCCAGACGCCACTTACAGTTCTCAATCGGGGCATCAATGGCGAGACCGTGACAGAAATGTTGGCGCGCTTCGATCGCGACGTGCTCGCAGCACGCCCTGATCTCGTATTTTGGCAGGTCGGCAGTAATGCGGTACTTCTCGGCAAGGCCCTTGGTCCCACCGGTTTGTTGATCGATGAAGGTTTGACGAGACTCAAGGACGGCGGCTTCGACGTGGTGCTGATCGATCCCCAATATGCACCCAAGGTTATCGCCAGGCACGACGAGTACGATGTTGAACTAATGGTCGCACTGATTTCAAGAACCAGCCATGACATGGGTATCAATCTTTTCCAGCGCTTTGCCCTAATGCGCTATTGGCACCTGGCGAAAGGCCTCCCGTTCAGTGTTTTCTTATCGAAGGACGAACTGCACATGAACGATTGGAGCTACGGTTGTATAGCCAAGCTTCTCGCGCAAGCGGTTGTTGAGGCCGCCGGTGGGCCCGTGCGCTAATCGAGTGCATGTACGCTTTGGGCCAAAAGCGGACATTCGCCTCCTCAGTTGGCCTGTTCGATGACTGGCAACTTCCAAGCCTTGTCGAACACAGCTTTCTCTGGGCAATAGAGCCGGAGCCAAGAAAATCAAAACCCGGCGGAGTGTAAATCCAGTTTGCTTCCTTTCCGGCTGCTGCCTTCGCCTCAGCGCCATTTGGCGACATGGGCAATCCTGAGCCGCGGTAAGATTTGAGTTTTACGATGTGAGTGCGATGCTACCGCGCGCGCGGCATCGACTCATGCATAGTCGTGAAATGCCGTTATTCCCCTATCTGTCGATCATCATATGGATGGGCATGATCAAAGTCATGCTGGGCGCGACAGATGATGATGCTCAAAGCATGGCCGATCCCACTGATGTGACGATGAACCGCGCGAGCATCATCGCCTTTCCCGCGCCACGCGCGGCGACGGCGGACCTCTTGCTCCGTCGGCGGTCGCTTTGAACTTCGTTATCCGCGTTAAGTAAGTTCGAGCTGTCGACGTGGAACATGAAACTTTGCTCGATTGGCATATTGCTTGCGACCGTGTGCTCTTTTTCGCACAACGCCTTGGCGCAAATAAATCTAGACACTGCAGCGAATGTCGCAGCGAGCGCCGCACGAGCTGCTGTCAATACACTCACTGAAGCACCGAAGGCTGCTGCCGGACGCGTTAATAAGGGCGAGAATCCCGTTAAAGTGATTAAAGACGTTGCGAACGACCGGATCGAAATTCTTATTAAGCTGCAAAAATTGGTTGCTGGAGCTGATCAGAAAATAGAAAGCCACGTGAGGACTGTTCTCCCAAAAAAGCTCGGTCAAACTATCGAAATCTCCCGCTTGGAAGAAAAACTCTCGAAAGAAGCGCCTATCGTGCTCAGCAAGACGGCTCAAGATGTTCTCGAGACGGGAAAAGTGGGAAACGTTATCGGTGTGCCCTTGGCGGACGGGGCAAGGCAAGCGGTGGAGCTCTATCAAGGCAGAGCGAAACCAATTCCTGCCGACATCAGATTTTATTTGGCTGACGTATTTTCAAAAGAAATCCTAGAGCGGGCCCAGTTTGTTATTGACGACAATGTGGGTTCGTACGGCATCATCAACAGATTCCAAGAGACATTTGCGGGCAATCACGCCGTTACAGCCGACAATATAATTGTATTCGCAAAACCGCCTAGCTCAAAAGACATTTGGTTTTGGGCCCACGAAATGCAGCACACTGTCCAGTACAAAAATCTGGGTATTGACGGCTTCGCCGCAAAATACACGATGGACAGCAGCGCGATGGAAAATGAAGCAAATCAGAAGGGAGATCAAGTAGTCGACAATTATAATAAAATGATCAGATTTATGGTCACACTGGAAATAATGAGCAGGTGAACAGCAGTGCACACTGCATTTAACATTTTAGGGGCAACGCGGACATTGTACTCTGCCGGTTGGATCTTGGTCCAACTTCAAAAATCCGGAGAACCGCCGAATATAGAGATCGGGAAATTTAATTTACCCGCATTGGACCGCGGCGCCTTCGGCCATGGCAGGTCACTACTCTTGATGATTGTGCTGGGCGGTCCGGACGAAGCGCCGGCTGCGGACGCGGGCAGTTAGCTCTTCTCCGCTTAGCAACAAACGCTGCTTTGAAAGGGTGCCGTGGCGAGCGATCCTGTAAATTCGGTGTCGTTTCCAACCGTCAGAGGACAAACTCGCGCATTCAAATAATCGTTATTGAACTTCGCCAATCAGAATCAGCTTAATGGTTTGTCATGCTTGCGCGTCTGAAGTGAGTCCGCATTGGCCCTTAGTCCAATTCGCTCATGATACTTCGACTTGCTAGCTTGGCATGGCCGAAACTTAGCCCCTGCGGACCTCAAACGAGTTCGCCTGTCGTGAAGCACTCAATTGTCGTCGGTTTGCTGAAACACGCTCAGTCCAGACCTGGCTGGTTGCGCGTGGTTTTCGCGCTGCTGTTCCCTCTGGCTTTAGCCGTGCCAGCCGCTGCCCAGCACCACGATTTTCTCGATCGTCCAAACTACGAGCGCAGCAGTCACGAGTTGAGCGGCGTCGCCACGCCGCGGCATAAAACCAAGCGGCAGGTGCGGGCGGTCAAGCACGAGCAGCCGGTCCCGCAGGGGCCGCTGCACATTCAGGGGCCGCTGCACATTATTGTGTCCACCGCCAAACAGCGCGTCACCGTCTACGCCAATGGTACCCTCGTCGGGCGCGCGCCGGTCTCTACCGGGATGCCGGACCATCCGACGCCGATGGGAATTTTTACGGTCATTTCGAAGAGCCGGTGGCACGTCTCCAATATCTACAGCGGGGCGCCGATGCCCTATATGCAGCGCATCACCTGGTCGGGCATCGCTTTACATGCCGGCAAGCTGCCGGGCTATCCGGCGTCGCACGGCTGCATCCGCCTCCCCGAACATTTCGCAACCCGGCTCTGGGCCCTAAGCAAGATCGGCGCGCGGGTGATTATCGCCCGCGATGAAGTTGCGCCGGTCGCGATAGCACATCCGCGCCTCCCTGTGCCAAAGAAACCGGAAAACAATCCGGCGGACGCGCTCGTCGCCGCGGCACCGGCGGCGGCGGGAAAGATCAAACTGGTCGCGAGCGTCGAAACTGCTAACAAAGTCGGCGACGATATTAACGAGTTAAGCGCAATCAAGCCGGCATCGCCGGAGAATATCGTCCAGGTCATACCGCCGCAGCGCCAGGGCCCGGTGCAGGTCTTCGTAAGTCGCAAGCAGGGCAAGGTGTTCGTGCGGCAAGACTTCAAACCGATATTTGAAGCGCCGGTGACGATTGCCGAACCAGACCGGCCACTCGGCACTCATGTCTTTACCGCCATGCAAATGCAGGAAGACGGCGCGACCATGCAATGGACGGCGGTCACGATCCCGAGTGGCTATGGACGCGCGCGAGACACCGCCATAAGGGCGGCAGCACCTACGGCGGCGGCCGCGCTGGATCGCATCGAAATGCCGCAAGAGGCTATCGACCGCATTGCCGGATTACTGGCGGTAGGCTCCGCACTTATCGTCTCGGACAATGCCCTGAGCGATGAGACCGGACTCGAGACCGATTTCATAGTACTTACGAAATAATCCCGGCTTCGAAGCCCGAGCCTTTGATGAAACTGAAAAATTCGATGACCTCGTCGGCGCGGGCGACTACCGAAGGTGGAATTGTGAAGCCCAAAATTTTCGCCGTCGTGAGATTGATGACAAGGTCGAACAACGGCTGGGGCTGGAACGGCGACAGGTGGACTAACAGTTGGAATAACGGCAGGAGCTGCAACAACTCTTATGCTGCCGATCGATCGGTCAACCGGTATTTTGGCCGCAACTGGTGAGCGGATCGCTCATAAACAAATCAGGGCCGCGTATCGGATGGCGCGGCCCTTCTTTTTTGCCAGCTTGCGAATTAACCGGCCTGCAGCGTCACTCGCGCCAATCCGCCAAATCCGAGAGCACGCGCCGCTGCCGGGGTCAGGTCGATGACGCGGCCCCGCACGAACGGTCCACGATCATTGATCCGCACGGTCACGCTGCGGCCGTTGCTTTTATTTGTTACGCGCACGCGGGTGCCAAAAGGCAGCGTGCGATGCGCCGCTGTGAGACCATTTGGCTGAACGCGTTCGCCACTGGCAGTACGCTGACCCGCATAGGCGTACACGGAAGCGATGCCGGCCTCGGCCATAGCCGCGAACGAACACCCAACGAACATCATTGCGCCGCAGATCGCGGCAGTTAAACGCACAAACATTTGACAATCTCCCCGATTGTCCCCAGCGGTGCGCGGTCTGATAGGACGCGAACATGCGTTTTGACGGCGAAAGTTGGGCTATTTCTCGAAATCGAAGCTCTAGGTGTGACAGGCACACCGACAGCAAAAAGTTTTTAAAGCAGCGCGGTAGTCAGGTAAATCACTGTACGTCGCTACGCACCCCAAGGTCCAACAAAGCTATTTGGATGCCTGTGAATAACCACCGTTCCAAATCCTTGGTATAAGTACCAGATCCCTTTTTGATATGCAGCTCTTACACATGGTCAATGGGCGTCAGCGCCTGCGAATGTCAGTCTGCATTTGGGAAGGTGCAGACTGATTTGGCGATGCCAGTTCTCGCTTTTCTTGCATTGGTAGGTTTGGTGGTGATTTCACTGGTCGCCGTCGACCGCTCCGGCGTGCCAAAGATCTCGCATAGCGGCTACCTTCCCCTCACGAACCGTGGCCGCGTCGCCGCCCCAGCACCTGCGCCCGACATGACGTCACAACTGATGTTCGCTGCTCAGTCGGCGCAGCCGTTGCCTGAAGTTCGGGCGAAAGTCGAGGCCGCTTCTCCACCCGAGGATCGCAGCGCGACAACGCATCAAAAGCAAACGGCAGAGCGGCATAGGAGTGCGGCGCTTGAGGCGAGGGCTGAGGCCCCACCCACGAAGAAGCGTGTCACCCGCACGCAGCCGCCAGTATACCGACGGAACAATGCCTCGGTGGCGATTTCCACATCCCCGTGGGTTCGAGAGTTGGGCCTGTCAGGCACTAACTAATGCGTACGACATACCGTGCAGCTGTGTCATGAGCGTTATTGCTTGTGACGTACCGAAAACAGACATGCGCTGGCCGTCACTTTCCCCGATGGACGGGTTCAAGGAGGTTGCCCGGTCACCGAGTAGCGCGGGCGCGCAAAGAGAGCGAGCAAAGAGAGCAGGAACTAACCGCGGCGCGAGCAGACATGCGCTATTGCACTGCAAATGTCCGCTTTCGGAGGTAAAGCGGACAGCCAGACTTGTCCGGTATCTAAATAAATCAAGCACGACCTCACACAGACGTGTTGTCGTGTTGGACTACGGTCCAATTGGGAAATGGTGACCACAATTTATACGATTTCCGCACCACGTTGATGCACGCGCCTCGTTTTTTGTGAGGAAGCGGACGGGTTCACTCAAATGATCGAATCGCTAATGTACATGGGGGTCGGTTTTCTATTTGCAGCCCTCACCTTAGTGGCTGTCATTCCCAGTGTTCACACCCGCGCCGTGCGGCTGACCAGATCCCGCCTACGAGCGGCACTCCCGCAGTCGATGGAGGAAATCGAAGCCAAACAGGATTTGCTGCGCGCGGAATTCGCTATGTCCACATGTCGCTTCGAGAAGAGGCTTGAGCAACTGAAGCACAAGAGTGCCGACCAGCTTGTCGAGCTGGGCAAGAGGGCCGATGTAATCAATCGCCTAAAAATCGACCGCGACGCGCTGAAAGTGGAGCTTGCCGAGACCAACGCTGACCTCGAAGCGCTTAAAGCCGACAAGAACTCGCTGCGCGCGGAATTTGCCACATCCACATGTCGCATCGAGAAGAGCCTCGAGCAACTTAAGCACCAGAATACGGACCGGGTTGTCGAGCTGGACAAAAGAGCCGGTGTAATCAATCGGCTAAAAATTGAGCGCGACGCGCTGAAAGTGGAGCTTATCGAACTCAATGCCCAGCTCGATGCGCTCAAACAGACGCCCATCGCTTCGAGCGAGAAAGGCACAGCCAAAGCCAGAAGAGCTCGTTCGTCGCGTGGTCGATTAGCTGCCGATTCCAATGACGCCAAGCAGCGTGCCCTGTGACCCAAAGCGGCCTGAAATGCCTAAGCGTGTGACACGAATAAAGATACTGTTTGCTGCGGTGCATGAGTCCGCTATTGGCCAAAGCAGACATCTCTAGTTGCACCGCACCTGTCCGCTTTCGGGAGTAAAGCGGAAATGCCGTTCCACATCGCGACCTTGAGCGGGAGGCGGGGCTGTCGCGATTTTAGTTTGCAGCCTCATTCGGTTTGCTGAAAAAGCCGAAATACAGGCACAGTAAGAACAAAATGAAATGAACGATGGCGCGCTGGCCGCTGATATCGGGTGTCTCAATAGAAATGGTTCCAGCGTATGGCAGCACAATGGGAATTGATGTGCCGGTCTGCCACAGATACGAAAGTACGCCCGAGCTGACAAAGAATGCCCCGGCGAGGAATTTCCGCACCTCTCGATACCTAACGGCGACATACAGAGCCGCGATCGCGTAGAGAATGATGAAGATGACGAGCCAAAGCGGTAAGGCCGTGATCAGCCAGATCGGTAACATACTAAACTCTGCCCATACCCCGATATGCCAAATTTAGTCGCGCTCACGACCGCTTTCGGGGGTAAAGCGGACATGAGCTGGTGCACTGCATATGACCGCTTTTGACCCAAAGCGGACATGGCGGTGAGCTATTGCAGTGCGGTAGTGAGTGGTTTCAATAGTAGCGGATAATGCTATCGTGAATTGGGTCTTTTCGGTTGGCAGTCGAACCCAAAAGTGAAGAGGCCGTATTATTGATGGGGGATTATCATGCCATTGCACACACCGTCGGCGTGGACGTTTTGGCTTTCGGTGGTACTGGTTCTGCTCGCGATCGTATCTAGGTTTGGACATCTTCCGTATCTGGGCCCGTATGCAGGCTGGGTAGGTGTCGCGGGTTATCTAATTTTGGTGATCGGCTGCATCGTCAAGACGAAGTAAAGTCGTCTTCCACGATAAACATAAAAATCGGCCGAGATGAGCAACGTGCTGTTACCGACCTCGTTGGTTGGCTCGTATGCCCAACCGGACTGGCTAATCGACCGCGAGAAATTGGCTGGTCGATTTCCGCCGCGCGTGCGCGCCAAGGAGCTGTGGCGGGTGGCTCCTGAATACCTCGAGCAGGCGCAGGACGATGCCACGCTGATCGCTATTCGCGATCAGGAGCGGGCCGGGCTCGACATTATTACTGATGGCGAACAGCGCCGCGAAAGCTATTCGAACCGATTTGCTACTGCGCTCGAAGGAGTTGACATCGAAAATCCGGGCACTGCCCTCGATCGGTCCGGCCACCCGAATCCGGTGCCGCGGATCGTCGGAAAGATTCGACGCAAACAACCCGTCGAGCTTCGCG
>Ga0306924_10000066_pt1 | contig 66674 bp, 49 predicted proteins | sample sta12Can44000111_FD_203756 | JGI IMG/M metagenome (GOLD analysis project Ga0306924, IMG submission 203756) | Lab enrichment of tropical soil microbial communities from Luquillo Experimental Forest, Puerto Rico - statanox.12C.anox.44.000.111 (v2)... | ecosystem: Environmental > Terrestrial >... | reverse complement strand
CTGGATCAGATGAGCGCGCCAGCAGCCGCGCTGGGAGAGCAGCAGAGATCGTTATGCTGCAGGGCTGGGATCGTAACCAGCGATGGAAAAACGGTAAACCACAGGGGAACACAGGGTAAACACCTCTGTGATCCTCCGTGTCCTCTGTGGTTATGTTTGAAGAAAACGCGTCGGCATTGCCGAAGCGCCTTGGACACCCATATTTCGGATTATGGTTCAGGCGTGTACCGGTTGCTTGTTCTTGACCGGGACCGCGGTCAGCCACTGGTGGCGGTCGGCTTTTTCTCCGCGAACGACCGCGTAGAACTCTCTTTGCAGGGCTTTCGTGATCGGTCCCATGGTGCCCTTGCCGATTTTGATCTTGTCGACGGAGCGAATGGGTGTGACTTCGGCAGCGGTTCCGGTGAAGAAGGCCTCGTCAGAGATATAGAGCATCTCGCGCGGGATCATCTGCTCGATGATCGGGATGTTCAGGTCGCGGGCGATCTGAAGCACCGAGTCGCGGGTGATGCCGGGGAGCACGGAGTTGCCAAGCGGTGCGGTCTGGAGCACGCCGTTGCGCACGATAAAGACGTTCTCGCCCGACCCTTCGCTGACGAAGCCGTTGGCGTCGAGCGCGATGCCCTCGCTGTAGCCGTTGACGATGGCTTCCATCTTGATGAGCTGCGAGTTCATGTAGTTCGCGCCCGATTTCGCCATGGCGGGCAGGGTGTTGGGGGCGAGGCGTGTCCAGGAGGAGACGCAGACGTCGCAACCCGATTCTTCCGAGGTCAGATACTTTCCCCACGGGTAGTTGACGACGTAGACCTCGGTCGGCGAATTGAACGGGTTCACTCCTACCTCGCCATAGCCGCGCAGCACCACCGGCCGGATGTAGCAGGGCCACACGCCATTGTGGGCGACCACGTCGCACATGGCTTTGACGATTTCGTCGCGGGTGAAGTCGACGTCAATGCGATAGACCTTGGCAGAATCGATCAGGCGCTGGGCGTGTTCCTGGGCGCGGAAAATCGCGGGGCCGCTGGCCGGCGCGTAGCAGCGGACGCCTTCGAACACGGACGATCCGTAGTGGACGACGTGCGACATCACGTGGATGTTGGCGTCGTCCCAGGGAATGAGCGTGCCGTTGTGCCAGATCTTGTCGGTCTTCTGAATGGCCATGGAGGCTCCTTGCGGTGAGGTTCGATGCCGTAACCTTGCAAGCGGTTTTGCAAGAGCGAGGAACGCGAAACGCCAGCAAAATTACAGAAGATTATAACTGAACAGTTCGTGGCTTCTGGGGAGCGTGACAGAGATTTTACGAGTGGAAAACAGTACGGAGGTGTGCAGAAAATCCCCACCCTGGTGCATCTGCGAACCTTGCTTACGGTCCGCCCGTCCCCGTGCTCGCCGTCGTCGCCGGCACTGCCGCCACACCCGGCATCTCATCCCCACGGAAAAACTTCTTCTCTTTTGACGCCCTCATGACCGGCATCGCGGCGTACGGCTTCGAGTAGTCGTTCCCGGCATTCCAGAACAAGAAGCCCACTCCGCCTTTTTCTTTCGCTACTCGTACCTGCGTCTCGATGTACTCAGCTGAGTAGGTCTTGGTTCTCCAGCGAAAGGCTTGCAGCCAGGGGCGGATCGTGGCGGTGCTGTCTTTGGTGATCAGCCTGAAGCGGTCCATCGACTCGCCAATGAAGTGCTCGGGGGCGTCGCCCGGGTGGGCGTAGCCGTCCATGCCAAAGAAGTGCGAGGGGTAGATCATGGGCGAGAGCACGTCACAGTATTTCGCCATGCCGACGATGTCCTGGCCGGTGTGCGAGAGGTCGACCGGGCGCTGCCACGCCATCACGCCGAACACGTCAAGCGACAGCAGCACGCCTTTGGGGTGAAGCTCGGCATAGGCGTGCTTCAGGAAGTCGGTGATCACGTCGGAGCGGTGCCAGGTCGGGTGTGCGGTCTGGAAGTGGAAGGTCGCGTCCTTCTGGTCGCCTTCGGCCGGGAAGCGAACATAGTCGAACTGGATCTCGTCTACCCCCAGGTCGGCGACGTACTTCGCCAGGGCGATGTTGTACTCCTGCACTTTCGGGTTTGAAGTGTCTGTCCAGACCAGCTTGCCGTTCTCGCGCCAGGCCTTCCCGGTGCGATGCGACTGCACAGCGAGCTCGGGGTGGGCCTCGACCAGTCTTTGATCACGGAAGATGGCGATGCGGGCGATGGCGTGCATGCCCTGCGAGTGCAGAAAATGCGCAAACTTCGGCACATCGCGAATGTAGACGTGCTGACGTCCGACGAGCGGGTGGTCGAAAGGAATGTTCACGCTGCCGTCGCTGTCCTTGATATCGAAGACCACGGCGTTGCCGCCGACTTCACGCCAGTGCTTGATGATGCGGATACCGTGATCGCTGCCAGCCATGACACCGGTCAGATAGATGGCGCGGACTTCAAAATCCTTCGCGACCGGGATGCTTTTTTCGACGATGGGCGCCGGCAGGATGCCGGGGATGATGACCTGGTCGCCGGTTTTGAGATTGTTCCCGGAGCGGTTATTGGCCTTGCGAATTGCCTCCGCCAGTTCACTGGAAGTGAGGTAGGATGTGCGCCTCACATTCTGGCGGGCGACCGCAACGATGCTGTCGCCGCGCTTGGCTGAATAGAGTTCCGTTCCCGGAGGGGCGAAGACTGGGGCGGGCAAGTCGGCGGCTTTAACGTTCGGGATCGAGCCGGCGCTGCTGCGGACGATCTTGGGCGATCCGCTGGCCTGGGCCTGAGCGGCTGGCAAGAATGACGACCCGTGCAAAAGGCAAAGGACGAAAAGCGTAGAGATCCCAAGAACGAGCGGGCGAGCACTGAGACGAGACAAAAGGTTTCTCCAGAAAGTGGTTCTGGATCGGATACTAGCCCGCGTTTTTTGTGCCCGAAAGTTACGTCGGACCAGCGCCAGATAGGATGCGATTTGTAAAAAGAGAAGCTACAAAACCGTCCTCGATGCGCAAACAATTTCGCTTTCGCAACTTGAGAAGGGAAGAGCGCAAGTGGCCGGAAGTGGGCTAGATGCATCTAACACATCAAGAAGCGAGGTGACCTTGGTTACCTTGGGGATGGCTAACCGTTTGCAACATCAGCCATGAAGGTTGGCAGCGACCATTTTTGTCGCTTCCCGGGCGTCATCAGCAAAAACACCGTCGTCCCAGGAAATGTGAGCGGGCTCCCCGGAAAGGTTAGAAAGGTCCTAAAGACCCTATGAGAGCAAATCTGGCCACAGTGCTTGATCCCAATCGCCGCAGCAACGATGCCAAGGACTTTGAAGGGGCGCTGCGCCGCAAGGTAGTGGGGCAGGACCAAGCGATCGAGAAGGTAACCGAGATTTACCAGATGTTCCTGGCGGGGTTGAATCCGCCGGGCCGCCCGGTCGGGAATTTGTTGTTTCTGGGGCCTACGGGCTCAGGGAAGACCCGAGTGGTGGAAGCGCTGGCTGAGTCGCTGTTTGGCGATGCACGCGCCTGCATCAAGATCGACTGCGCCGAGTTCCAGCATTCCCACGAAATCGCCAAGCTGATCGGGTCACCTCCGGGATACCTGGGGCACCGCGAAACCCACCCGCTGCTGACTCAGGAAGCCCTGAACCAGTGGCACACGGAGAAGTTGAAACTCTCGATCCTGCTGTTCGACGAGATTGAGAAGGCGTCGGATTCGCTGTGGCAGTTGCTGCTTGGCATTCTGGACAAAGCTACGCTGACGCTGGGTGACAACCGGCGCGTGGACCTTTCGCAGTGCATCATCATGATGACGTCGAATTTGGGCGCGGGCGAGATGACCGGGCTGGTCGATGGCGGGATGGGCTTTGCCACGCAATCGAACGCCGTGGACGCGAAGCTGGACGAGAAGATTTCGCGCACGGCGGTGGAAGCTGCGCGCCGCAAGTTCACGCCCGAGTTCATGAACCGCATCGACAAAGTGGTTGTCTTCAAGACTCTGCGGTCCGAGCACTTGAGCCAGATCCTGGAGATCGAGTTGGGTATGGTGCAGCAGCGGATCCTGCAGGGGGCGGGCGCGAGCCAGTTTGTGTTCACCTGCACGCAGAAGGTCAAGGAATTCCTGCTGCAGGAAGGGACCGACCCGCGGTATGGGGCGCGGCACCTGAAACGAGCCATCGAACGCAACATCGTTTTCCCGCTGGCGAACCTGGTGGCAACCGGGCAAGTGAAGTTGGGTGACTTTGTGCGCATCGACCTGGCAGGCGAGAGCCGTCTGACGTTCGTGAAGGAAGCCGAAGGGGCGATGGTACCGGTGCTGCTGGAGCGGTATGGAGCGGCAGCGACGGCGCCGCCGGCGGCAGCTAAAACGGCGAAGACCGTGAATGCACGGCGTGACTTTGGCGCGACTCCCGGGCCGGTTGCGGAAACGAAATAGGGAGCGCTTCAATTCAAAGAATGAAGGGTGCCGACGAGGCACCCTTATGTTTTTATAATGCGGAAATCGCTGCGTGCGAGGGCCCTTCGGCTTCGCTCAGGCCAGGCTGGCCGACGGACAGCCGCCGAGACCCCGGCGCTACAAAGTGATCGCCCGTTCGCCCGATGACCCGAGCACCCCGATCGGCGCTGCTCGCATTGACCATTCAAAAAACCGCATGATACGGTTATGGGTTCCACCACTTCGCAGAACAGCTAACTGCGCATCGGATCGAGGACCTCGCATTGCCTGCCCTTGAGGCGACCACGCCTGCTATCCGCAAAACCGCGCTGAATGCCGTCCATCGCCAGATGGGCGCGAAGATGGTGGAGTTCAACGGCTGGGACATGCCTGTGGAGTACCCGTCATCGGGCGGCATTGTCGCCGAGCACATGGCGGTGCGCACGGGGGTGGGGATTTTTGACGTCAGCCACATGGGAGATATTCGGCTGGCCGGGTCGGGTGCTCTGGCGGCGGTGCAGCACGTTTCCATGAACGACGCGGCGCGACTGGCGATCGGGCAGGCGCAGTATTCGGCGTTGCTCTACTCGCAGGGGACGTTTGTCGATGACGTCATCGTGCACCGTCTGGGCGAAGACGAATTCCTGCTGGTCATCAATGCGGGGACGCGCGAGAAGGATTTCCAGTGGGTAAGCGAGAATACGCGGCAATTCCGCTGCGCGGTCGAACACCAGTCGGATGATTTCACGCAAATCGCAATCCAGGGGCCCAAGGCGGTCCATCTGCTGCAGAAACTCACCGACGCGGATCTTTCTGCACTGAAATTTTACTGGGTAACCCGAGGATTGGTGTGCGGGTTGAAGAACATCCTGATTGCGCGTACCGGTTACACGGGCGAGGACGGGTTTGAGATTTACATCCCAGCCGATGCGGCCACCAGCGCACGCGTCTGGAAACAGATTCTCGAAGCTGGCAAAGAGTTTGGGGTTGTCTGCTGCGGACTGGGCGCGCGGAACACGTTGCGCCTGGAGGCGAAACTTCCTCTATATGGGCACGAGATTTCTGATGCCATCAATGTGTGGGAAGCAGGGCTTGACCGTTTCGTGAAGATGGAGAAGCCGGAGTTTGTAGGTCGGGCCGCCCTGGACAAAGCCAGGGCCACTGGTGTGAAGCGCACGCTGGTGGGCCTGGAGATGGTCGAGCGCGGGATCGCGCGGGATGGGTACAAGGTTCTTGATGAGGGCGGGAAGGAAATCGGGTACGTGACCAGCGGCTCTCCTGCGCCGTTCCTCAAAAGAAACATTGCGTTGGCGTATGTGCCTCCGGCTTTTTCCGAGGTCGGGAGCAAGGTGAAAGTTGAGGTCCGCGGCCAGGGAATTGGGGCACAGGTGGTGCCAACGCCTTTTTATAAGAGGCCGAAGAAGAGTTAGTACGGAATTGGCAAGAGCCGGGTATCGAGTAGAAGCTAACGAGCCACAAGCGATCAGCTACTAGCCAGGAGAGCGACAGCCGCATGCCTTATCCAACAGATTTGAAGTACACCAAAGAACATGAATGGATCAAAGTCGACGGCAATGCCGCGACGGTTGGCATCACGGACTACGCGCAGGAATCGCTGGGCGACATCGTGTTTGTCGACCTGCCTAAACCGGGGTCGGAGATCACCGCAGGCAAGACCTTTGGAACCGTAGAATCGGTGAAGGCCGTGTCGGATCTGTATGCTCCGGCGTCGGGCACTGTAACCGAGATCAACGGAGAGTTGGCGACGGCTCCGGAAAAGATCAACAAGGCTGCCAATACAACCTGGATGGTAAAGCTGACGATCAAGAGTCCGGCGGAGTTGAATGCCCTGCTCTCGTCAGCGGATTACGAGAAGTTCGTAAGCGAAGAGGCAGGACACTGAGATTCGCTGATAGGCGGTGGCTCACGGCTGGCAGCAAAATGGGAAAGATGCAAGCGTGGGTTTTGCACCATAGAGGCTGTGGTTCGAGGTCGGTGCGGCAATCGTTGGAGCGCCAACTGTCATCTATATAACTTCCCTATGCGTTATTTACCGAAATCCCCTGCAGATCGAGAGGCGATGCTCCGGGCCATCGGGGCGCGCTCGATTGATGATCTATTTGCGCCGATCCCCAGAGAGCACCGGCTGAACCGAGACCTGAAAATTCCGCGTCAGATGGCGGAGTCAGAGATCGTGGACTGGTTCCGGCAACGCTCAAAGGAAAATGGAATCGAGTACACGAGCTTTCTGGGAGCGGGCGCCTACCTGCACTACCGGCCGGTGATCATCGATTCGCTGGTTTCGCGCGGCGAGTTTCTGACCGCCTACACGCCCTACCAGGCGGAGATTTCCCAGGGGACGTTGCAGGCGATTTTTGAATTCCAGACCATGATCTGCGAGCTGACTGGGATGGAGGTGGCGAACGCCTCCATGTACGACGGGTCGACCGCCGCCGCGGAGGCCGCGATGATGGCCGTGCGGGTGACCGGTCGGAACTCGGTGGTGGTTGCTCGCAGCCTGCATCCGGAGTACAGGGAAGTGCTGGCGACGTACGCGCATCACCCGGGCATGCCGCTGTCGACGGTGGGGTTTGTGGACTCGGGTCGGATCAATTTGACAGAACTCGATCAAGCGATCACGGCAGACACCGCCTGTGTGATGATCCAGTCGCCGAACTTCTTCGGAACTGTGGAAGATGTGGAAGCAATCGCCGAGATCGCACACCGGAAGGGCGCGTTGTTGGTGGTCACCATTGCCGAGGCGGTGTCGCTCGGAATTGTCGAGCCTCCGCGCCCGGCCGACATCGTGGCGATGGAGGCGCAGTCATTTGGCGTACCCGTGGGATTTGGAGGGCCGTACTGCGGCGTGATTGCCACGCATGAGAGATTCGTCCGGCAGATGCCGGGCCGGCTTGCGGGGCAGACGACCGACGGCAATGGCAAGCGCGGATTCGTGTTGACACTGGCTACGCGCGAGCAGCACATCCGGCGCGAGAAGGCGACCTCGAACATCTGCACGAACCAGGCCCTGGTCGCGCTGATGGTCAACATCTTCATGACCGTCTATGGCAAGGTCGGCATGAAGGAATTGGCCAGGCAGAACCTGGCGAAAACCGCCTATGCGGCCGATCAGTTCGGTAAGCATGCGCGGGTTCTGTTCGCAGGCGCGCCGCGATTCAACGAGTTCGTGGTGCTTACGAGCGAAGATCCGTACGTGATCAACAGCCGACTGCTGGGGCACAAGATTGTGGGCGGATTGCCGCTACGCAAGTTCTATCCGGAGTTGGGGAATGCGGCGCTGTGGTGTTGCACCGAGATGACCACGCGCTCGGCGATTGACACTGCGGTCGGCATGCTGGCTGAAAGCGAAGCAGAAGAGCCGAGCGGCGAGCACGCGGTGGCGGAAGTGCTGCGATGAAGCATCCCACGCCAAAGGCCACACGACACGTGAATCAGAACGAGGGCCTGATCTTCGAGAAGTCCTCGCCGGGGAAAGCGGCTTGGAAGCTTCCGCCGCTCGACGTCCCGGAAGTCGGCACACAGAAACTGCTGGGCAAGGTGGAGCGCAAAGATCTGGGCCGGATGCCCGAGGTGAGCGAGATTGAAATCATTCGTCACTTCACCAGGCTTTCCACCTGGAACTACGCCATCGATCTCGGCATGTATCCCCTCGGCTCTTGCACGATGAAGTACAACCCGCGCGTGAACGAAGTTGTCGCGCGGCTGGAAGGCCTTGCCAACGGACATCCCTATCAACCGGAGAAGATTTCGCAGGGCGCGCTGCGCATCATCAAGACGCTGAGCGATTGCCTCATCGAGATCACCGGCATGGATGCGATCACGCTGCAGCCGGCGGCCGGAGCGCATGGTGAGCTCACTGGCCTACTGATGGTGCGGGCGTATCACCAGCAGAAGGGGAATCCGCGAAAAAAGGTGCTGATTCCAGACTCGGCGCACGGCACCAATCCTGCGACGGCGGCGATGGTCGGTTACGCGGTCGAGAACCTGAAGTCGAACACGCGCGGAATGGTCGAAGTGGCGGCGCTCGAAGCGCAGATGAATGACGATGTAGCCGCGCTGATGCTGACGAATCCCAACACGCTGGGTGTGTTCGAACAGGAGATCGATAAGATCGCGAAGATCATGCACGCCAAGGGTGGCCTGCTCTACATGGACGGCGCAAACATGAACGCGCTGGTGGGGAAAGTACGGCCGGGAGACTTCGGCGTCGATTTGATGCACTTGAACCTGCACAAGACGTTCTCGACGCCCCATGGCGGCGGCGGACCGGGGTCCGGGCCCGTGGCGGTGAAGAACCCACTGGAGCCGTTTCTTCCCAAGCCGGTGGTGATCACCAAGAGTGATGGCACAGTGGGGTTTGAATACGACCGTCCGCAGTCCGTGGGGCGGGTGCGGTCTTTCTACGGAAACTTCGGAATGTTTGTCCGGGCGCTGGCCTACATCCTGGCGAATGGCCCGGATGGCTTGCGGCAGACCACGGAAGATGCGGTGCTGAATGCGAACTACATTCGCAAGGGACTTGAAGGCGTCTACGATCTGCCTTACGCGACGCCCAGCTTGCACGAAGTCGTGTTCAGCGACAGGCTCCAGGCTAAGAAGGGCGTAAAGACGATGGATATCGCCAAGCGCCTGATCGACTACGGATTCCATCCGTACACAACAGCGTTCCCACTGATCGTGCCCGGTGCCTTGATGATCGAGCCCACCGAAAGCGAAGACAAGGCCGAGATGGACTTGTTTATCGAGGCGATGAAGTCGATTGCGCAGGAAGTGGAGGGAGATCCGCAGACGGTGCTCGATGCGCCGCACTCCACTCGCGTCTCGCGCCTCGACGAGACGGCAGCCGCGCGAAAGCCGGTGTTGCGCTGGAAGCCTTAAGAGAGTTTTCACCGCCGAGCACGCAGACATCGCCGATACGGGGCTGCCTTCCTCAAGCGTGTGCAAGTCTTCAGCCTTAAGAAAGCGCTCTTAACCGCAAAGGGCGCGGAGGGAAATCCCGCAAAGCATTTTGGAAAAAGAAACCCTTCTGCGGGCGATCAATCCCTATCATTTGGCTCAGCCTTGCCTACGTCAGCTCTTCCGGGAAGTGACCGCGAAGAAGGCTTTGGCTTCCTGTTCGACGTTGTTGCTGCCGCAGTGCGGGCAAGCAATTTGATCTTTCTCGTGCTGGTTGAGAGTGAGAACTTTTTCAAATTCCTTGTGGCAGTCGTTGCAGAGGTAGTCGTACACGGGCATGGGAGACCTCCCGCGGAAAGTGCACTCTTTGAGCGGAATTGTATGCCTCTTTTCGGCATGGAGATGTGATTTGAAAAGGATTTTTTGAAGAACTTTCAATCTCTGCTGGTAGCGAATGCAGATTCCTCCCGCCTCCGCTGCGCTCGGCGTCGGAATGACATTCTCCGAATGAGGCGAGATTGCCGCACTGACGCCAGCGCTGTGCGAAGGGCTGAAGGGCCGGTTTATTTCTTCTCGGAAATCTCGATGGTCGCACGAGTGTTTTCCCAGTCCAGGTACATATGGCAGCCCGTGCCCATCTCGTGGAAAGAGACGGTGAAATTCTCGACTGGCCCGGGCGTCTTCGAGGCGCTCATGTCGTAGCGACCCAGATCCTGGCCTTCAGGATAGTCGGTGCCCCACTCGCCGGTTTTCTTGCTGATGATCAGGCTCCACTTCCCCTCTCCCGGGACCGTGAACATCGTGTAGCTGCCCGCGGGTACGTCCTTGCCGCCGAGCGAGAGGTTCGCGTCGGTCACGAAGGTCGTCGCTTCGTTGGCTCCGGTGCGCCACACCTGGCCGTAAGGAACCAAGCCTCCGTAGATCTTGCGGCCCTTGGCGCGGGGACTGGAGTAGTCCACCTTGATCGATTTGCCGTCGGCGAACTTGCATTGCGCGCTCGCGGGCGGACTCGGACGCGGTTTATCGCCGCCCGTTTGAGCAGTGGCGATGATGGAGAGGGCGAAAACACAGCAGATGAGGAAGGTGATGCGTTTTTGCATGGAGTCTCCTTGAGAGCACTTAGCAGTCAACACTCGGCACTCGGACATTGGACGTTTGTGCCTGTATTGGGTAACCCGGGCCAGCTGATTTCTCCAATTATCCCGCACCGATGGTTCAAGTTACAATCGAGCCATGCCGGTTTTCGACGAGAAGCAGGAAGAGTTAGAACACTACGAGACGATGATGGGCGTGCCGCGCGGACGCCTCGCCGTGACCATGGACCTGGTTACCGATGCCATGGCGCTGGTCGGGCAGCACGGTGTGTATTGTCAGAGCCAGCGCTGGCCGGGCAAGCCCGTCCTCGACGTGCAGATGGTGATGAAGAGTCTGGCAGACGCGAAGGTATTGATTCAGAGCGTGATGGAGGAGTTGAAGGGGAAGAACTGAGAGTTGTGGGAGCATGCTGAGCATGACCCGCTTTTACACAGATTCCGTAGTGCTTACCTACTCGAACGTGGATGCTGCCAAGCCTTGATGGATAACCGCATTCGACGGTGAGGTGGCAAAGACTCCGCCGGGTTGGGACAACCCTTTGCCTTAAGGATGTTGTCCTGAAATTTCCCGGAGACCAAGAGCCCACGATTCTGCTCAGTCGGCGGTGACATGCAATTCTTTCGATTCGCGAGGTCGTAGGGAACTGATTCAAATCCGCAAAGAGCGTTAGCGCTCGAACCCCTACGGCCTCAATGTCACCATCACCACCCCGTGCCCCGCGACCCTCGCTGAGAACCTCTCACTCAACTTTCCCAGATCTTTCTTCTGCCACAGATCGCGAACCGACGCTGACAGCGAATCCGGATAATCCAAGTCTGTCCACTTCGCTGTGATTTCCTTCTCCGCTTCCCCACGATTGAACAGGATTACCGCGCGTGCTCCGCCCACGAGCGGTTTCGACCAGACTTCCAAATCGCCGTCTTTCCAGACGCGACGTCCCTGGCGGCCCAGTAGGTCCTGGTCGACAGCAATCACTTCTTTGTTCGTGAGAATGTCGTGAATTTCGGGCTTCATGTCGCGCAGATCGTTGCCCGCGATGAGAGGGGCGGCGAGCAGGGCCCACAAGCTGAAGTGAGAGCGATATTCGTTCGCCGTCATGCCGCCGTTGCCGACTTCGAGCATGTCGGGATCGTTCCAGTGGCCGGGCCCGGCGTAGGTGTAGAGATCGGCGACCTCGTCGAGGATGTCGAGCACGCCATAGCTGCAACAGCGGCCCGGTTCCCATTCCTGTTTGCCGGCCCAGCGGTCCTTGATGTCGTCGGTTGCGCGCCAGAGGTTGCCGCCCACTTCTCTGCCCCAGAGCCATGGCTGGTGTTTTCCCCATTCGCAGATACTGAGCATGATGGGCCTGCCGGTTGCGTCGAGCGCAGCACGCATGTTGGCGTAAGCGGAACGTGCGTCCTGTGTGGAGGTGTTGCACCAGTCGTACTTGAGGTAGTCAACGCCCCAGGAGGCGTAGGTGAGGGTGTCCTGGTATTCGTGGCCGAGGCCGCCGGGGCGCCCGGCGCAGGTTTTCGAGCCGGCGTCGGAGTAGATACCGAACTTCAATCTAAGAGAATGCACATAGTCGGCCAGCGCCTTGACGCCGGAAGGAAAGCGCTGGGGGTCGGCGACGATGTTGCCGGCCTTGTCGCGAGTGACTTGCCAGCAGTCGTCGATGACTACGTATTGGTAGCCCGCGTCTTTCATGCCGGATTTGACCATGGCTTCGGCCGTGCCTTTGATCAGGTCTTCGCTGACGTTACAGGCGAATTTGTTCCAGCTGTTCCAGCCCATCGGAGGAGTGAGGGCCAGGCTGGCGGAGGGGGACGCAGCTTGGGCGACGAGTTGCGCAGAACTCATCACCACAAGCAGTGCGAGATGAAAGGGCATTGTCGGTTTCACCGTTTCTTCCTGGGAACCCTGATTTGTATCAGAGAAAGAAAGGGCGAGGAAAGTTTTGGCCCGATTTCGGCGAAGCAGTCTTGGGCGGATCGAAAACTGGAATGACGCGCGAGGCAGGCTATCCACTCCGCATCAACCTAAGGATGCGGAGTGGTAACCATCTGTGGACGCTGGCGGTTGTCCAAAGCAGAACCGCCGACCGTGCTCGTCTGTTGCCTTACGTCAGCGTGTACTTCCCGACCTCGATGACGCGCTGTGCGATCTGCTGGCTTAACTCGATGGTGTTGAACGGTTCGTGCTTGGCCAGGCGGCGGAGGATCGCCAGTTGCGTGCGCAGCATGTCGCCATCAGCGACCGCGGCGATGATGCGCTTGGCGGCAGCCTCAACCTTAGCCATGGCTTGTGACAGGTAGGCACGCGTCATGGCAATCGCGAGCGCGGAGGCCTGCTCGCCTTTGGCCTCGACCAGCTTTTGCGCGCGCAGAACGGCGGATTCCATGGCGTAGGTTTCGATGGTCATGTCGGCGATGGCGCCCATGACTTCCTGCTGGTCCTGGATCGCCTGCATGTATTTTTGCGTGGCTGATCCGGCAGCGAAGAGCCCAAGCTTCTTGGCCTGGGCGACCAGTTTGCGTTCTTCGGCCAGCGGGCCTTCGAGTTCTTCGCCCATGGTGGGGCCGGATAGCACTTCGTCCATGAGCTTCTTGATAGCCGGCATGAGCGCGAGCTGGCCGCTCATGGCGCGCTTCAGCAGGAAGCCGGTGATGATCAGCCGGTTGATTTCGTTGGTGCCTTCGAAGATGCGGTTGATACGAGCATCGCGGTAAGCACGCTCGGCCGGATACTCTTCCACGAAACCGTAGCCGGCGTAGATTTGCATGGTCTCATCGACCACATAGTCGATCATCTCCGAGCCCCAGACCTTGATGATCGAGCACTCGACGGCATACTCCTCGATGGCTTTGCGAGTTTCTTTGAGGGCGTCGGAGGAGGACTTGTCGACTTCGTTGAGCGCGGCGTCCATCATGCCGACGGTGCGATAGACGAGAGATTCGCCAACGTAAAGTAGCGTCGCCATGTTGGCGATTTTCTCGCGGATCAGGCCGAAGTCGGCGATCACTTTGCTGAACGCCTTGCGCTGCTTGGCATAGGTGACAGCGCTCTCCAGCGAAACGCGCGCGCCACCCACGCACATGGCTCCGAGTTTGAAGCGGCCAATGTTCAGGATGTTGAAGGCGATGACGTGTCCCTTGCCAATCTCGCCGAGGAGGTTTTCGACGGGCACCTTGCAGTCGTTGAGGATGATCGGGCAGGTCGAGGAGCCGCGGATGCCCATCTTGTGTTCTTCAGCGCCCACAGAGAAGCCGGGATAGCCGCGCTCTACCAGGAAGGCGGAGAACTTCTCACCGTCGATCTTCGCGAAAACGGTGAAGAGGTCGGCAAAGCCGGCGTTGGTGATCCACATTTTTTCGCCGTTCAGGATGTAATGCTTCCCGTCTTTCGAAAGTTCGGCGCGCGCACGGCAGTTCATCGCGTCAGAGCCCGAAGTGGACTCGGAAAGCGCGTAGGCGCCCACCGTCTCTCCGCTGGCCAGCTGGGGCAGATATTTCTTCTTTTGTTCTTCGGTTCCGAAGTAAACGATGGGCAGCGTGCCGATGCCGGAGTGACCGCCCCAGGTGGTGGCAAAGCCGGCATACTTGGCGATGTGATCGGCGATAACGGCGGCAGTGACCTTATCCATTTCCAAGCCGCCGTAGGCTTCGGGGATTTCGACGGCGGAGAGGCCCAGTGCCCCAGCTTTCTTCAGAAGATCGCGCGTGACCTGAAATTCCTTGTGCTCGATGCGCTCGACGTTCGGCAGAATTTCGTTGACGGCGAACTCTTCGGTGGTCTGGCCGATGAGCTGATGCTGCTCGTTGAAGTCTTCGGGCGTGAACACTTCCGAAGGCTGGCGCTCTTCGAGCAGAAACGCTCCACCGGCGATCTTCGTTTTCGGCATTGCGACGGTAGCCATGAGTAACCTCGTATTCCGTACTTCGCGTCCCGCACCGCAGGAAATGATTTGCTTAACTACGATTGAGTTTATAGGCAAAAATGGGCGACTTGCCAGCCAGCGATGTCTCCTCACTTTAGGGCGAAAGCTCTGCGACAAGCTCAGACCGGGCAGCCCGCCGCCCCATTCTTCCATGCTGCTCTAGCTCCGTTGTTGCGGTGACTGCTGCTGGGCCTTTTTCAGGTGATCCTGAAATGTCGGATCATTGGGCATCTTCTTCAGCGCTTCTTTGAACAGGTCGATCGCCGTGGGATACAGTCCCTTCTGGTAGTACGCCCAGCCCAGGGTGTCGGCTGCGTTCGGGCTGTCGGGCATCAGACGTCGGGCGGTTTGCGCCAGTGAGATGGCGACATCAATGTTGCCACCGGTCTGCAGCATGACATACGCCAGATTGTTTGAGGCGATGGGATTGTTCGGTTGAACCTGCAGGGCCTTCTGATACATCTGCTTGGCAGAGTCCCAGTTTTTCTGACCCTCGTAGAGTTCACCCAACAGAATGTAGAACGAGACCTCGTTGGGGTTGTCCTTTAAAGATTGCTGGAAGGTGGCGATGGCTTGATCGGTAGAGCCTTGAGCATTCAACGCCTGACCGAGCTTCAGCAGCGCGTCGGAGTTCTTCTTGTCGAGTTCGGCCGCCTTGCGGAGCGCAGCTTCTGCCCCCTTGAAGTCCTTCTTGTAGTTGAACAGAGCAGTTCCCAGCAGATCATAGAAGGCGCTGCTGTTGGGGACCTTGGCGATCTGGCTCTGCGCCGCCTCCACCGCCTTGTCCACCTGCTTCTGGTTCAAGTAGGTGTTCATCAGCCCGCTTAAAGCGTCGGAGTTGGAGGGATCGACTTCGAGGCCTTTTTGGTAGGCCTTGGTGGCTTCGCCATACTGCTTCTGAAGTTGCCGCAGGTTGCCCATCTGGACGTAGCCGATCGCGCTTTGAGGAGCGACCTCGATTGCTTTGTTGACGTCTTGCTCGGCTTTGGCGAATTGCTTTTGGCTGGCTTCGGCAACGCCACGCAGGGCATAGCCGTCCGGAGCGCCGGGCTGAGCGTTCACGATCGCGGTAGCGAACTGGTTGAGGCTGTCCCAATCGCTCTTGCGGATCGACACGCCGGCCAGGGCCCTTTGTGCATCGATCATGTCCGGCTTGAGACGAACGGCTTCCCTCCACTCGGTTTCGGCGCGCGCGAGATTGCCTTGCTGATCGAAAGCCAATCCGAGTTGGTAGTGCGCCACGGCGTTGCCCGGGTCAGCCTTGAGAGCGGCCTGAAGCGAGTTGACAGCGTCATCCACGTGGCCGTCGCGCATCTGGATCTGGCCGCGGAAAATCTGAGCGTCATTGTCGTTCGGCGAGGCCTTCAGCAGTTGGTCGTTGAGCTTGCGGGCTTCGTCCAGACGGTTCTTCAGGATGAGGAGCTGAATGAAGTTCTTCTTGGTCTGAACGTCCTTGGGATGATCCTTGTTGAGCGATTCGTACTCCGCGACCGCCTTGTCGAGATTTCCGGTGGCAAAGTAATAGTCGCCGAGCATGCGGTAACCCGCCGGTAGGTCGGGGAGATCGCTCTTCGTTTGACGCAGGAACGACTCCGCCTCGCTTCCCTTGCCCTCAATCATGTAGAGGCGAGCCAGAGCAGAACGAGGATCAGGGTTCTTGGGGTCGACACCGATGGCATGCTTGAACTGCTCTTCGGCTTCGGGAAGCCGTCCGCGGACCTGGAGGAAGCCGCCGAGCGCCATTTGCGCGTTCATGGATTTGGGATCAAGCGACACGGCTTTCTTGAAGCTGGCTTCCGCAGCGTCAAACTGCTGGGCCTGCATCTGCACCATGGCAAAGCTCAGATAAGTCTCGGCACGATTGGGATCGAGATTGATCGCCTTCTGCATCTCCAGTATGGCGGCCCCGAGATCACCCTGGTTGCCCTTGAAGTTGGCAAGCGCCACATGAACGTCGGGGTTGTTGGGCTGCTTTTCCGTGAGGATGTCCAGCTGTTCCTGGGCTTCTTTGTAGAACTTGGCGGCGATGAGCATGTTTGCCATGTCGACGCGCGCGGCGTAGTTGGCAGGCTCCAGTTCGACGCTGCGCTGGAGCTCCTGGAATGCACGATTGGGTTCGCCCAGGCGCAGATAAGCGAGCGCCAGATGGTAGTGAGCCTGTCCGAAGCGAGGATCTACCTGGAGCGCGTTGCTGTACTGGATGGCAGCCTCGCGGTACTTGGCTTTTTCAAAATAGCGCTGCCCGCTTTCGAAATACTTCTGCTTGCGGACGTTGGGATCACGCGAACAACCGGTAAGCAGCGTGAACGCCGCAAGGAATATGAAGAAGGATCGAAATGCCAGAGAAGGCCTCATGGCTGAATCTCCCAATACAGGCGCACAAGGCGCCGATTTGAATTCGAGGGAACGCGTTCGGGCGGGCTCCGGTTTCGAGCCAGAGCGGGGCGAACGACGAGATAGAAATCGAGTTCGGAGGCTCATTGCGGAATGTACTGATTTAGCAGCGGCACGACTTGGCCTGCGAACGGAACCAGCCGCGACATGGCAGAGTCCACGGTCTCTCCGGGCAGCATGTGAGTGGTCAGGCGAACCAGAGCGCCATCGCTTCGGTTCAACTTGATGGAGTCGGTGACTAGATAAATCTTGGCCCAGTATTCGCTGGCCACGGCGCGATCGTGCGCCCAGTACCAGTAGAGAACCAGCATGCGCTCGTCCCCCTTGGCGATCACGAACCGGTTGGCAAGAAAGGGCGCACGCCCGGCGACGGAGAGAGGGACACGGGCAGTGTCGATCGGAGTCCAGCCGGCGCCGGGCAAACAATTCTTCGGCGAGTGAATCGTGTCTCCCGCACGTTGGCTGGGAAAGTAGGCCATGAATACGTCAGTGTTCGGGAGGTGCTCGGTCTGGTCCTGGTAGACGCGTAACAGGAAGTCGCCGGGCCCGAGGATGTCGCGGATGTCCTGCGGAATGGCAACGTCCGATCCCGACCACTGGCCCAACGTTTCTGGAAATTCCGTCAGCGGCTTGCGCCGAGGAAACACCTCGCCACGATTGCGCGCCTCGAGGAACAAGGCCGTCCCTAAAAGTAGTACCAGCGCCATCGCGAAACGCACGTTCGCATTCATCGCGGGGGATCCTCCCGCCAAATCAGTTGCAGGCCTTGATGAAGGAGGAATAGCAAAACCAGCGATACCACGAAAATCAGCCAGCCTGAAAACGTGTGGAAGAAGCCCTGTGCCTTCTCGGGATCCCAGTACTGGACCAGAAGGCCGGTGCCCACGATGCGGAGGCTGTTCGCGATCACTGCGATCGGAATCGAGCCGAGAGCCAGAATGATGCGCAGCGGCATGCGGGGCTCCATCAGATAGCCATAAATGATGGCAAGCGTGGTGAGCGACATGAGCGAGCGGATTCCGCTGCAAGCCTCCGCCACCTCCAGTGCCATCGCGGGCAGCTGAATCACGTTGCCCTCCCGCAACACCGGTACTCCCGCCAGCGGCAGAAGGTGAGCTGCCGCTCGCGATGCCAGAAGTTGCAGCGGGAAAGTGATCTGATTGAACACGATGGTGGGGATGGGAATCATCAGCAGCAGGAACAACCACGGGAACAGGACGGCGCGGAGATGATTCCAGCCGAAGGCCAGTATGAACAGTCCGGCAATCGACAAGAGGAACGAGACGCGCGACAGGAACAACTCGGCTCCCAGGGTGCCTGCCGTCAAAACCGCCAAGGCGCCCGCCAGCACCAGAAGGCCCGACCACGATGGGCGTAACGGGAGGCTCCGCAGGCGCGCGCGCTCGGACCACACAACGAACAAGGAAAAGGCCGGGACAAAGAAGCCATGCGAATAGTTGGGATCGCGCTCCCATTGACGTACCAGGTGGACCAGGACTGGCGCATAGATCCACAAAAGAATGCCGGAAAGGACGGCCAGTTGCCAAACTGGCATACGCGATGGCGACAAACCTTGCGGTTGCGCGGTCAAAGGCGCGTCTTGGACTGCGTGAGTCAAAAGCGGTTGCAGGTGGAAATTCAAGCATATGCGAACGGCACGCGGGGGTGCAATGAGCCAAACGGGGGAGTCCCCACTTTCGTCACTGCAGGGCAAAGATACCTCCTAACATTTAGGAATGAGTGGTCAGTCAAGGGGATCACTCCGTGGAGCCAATTCTCTCCTTGAGCGATTGCCCAACTGGGAATCCCTCGGACTGGGGGAGGGGAAAACATTTGCCCTCGAAGTTCTCGGTGGAGGCGCGCTCTTTGGCGCTTCCCTTGGCTTCGGGAGTTCAAACTGGTCTTTTGGGAACAGTAGGTTAGGACTGCGAAGGACCCGACTAGGGAAAAAGTAACCAATCCACGTTACTGTCGTGTGGGCAAAAACTTTCCCTTCCATGACATCTGGGGTAGGCTGTTTTGGACGGCTCAGGTTTGCGTACCGGCCTGCCGAATCCCCCTAAACGCAACAGGAAGCTGGCAGTTAGCTGCAAATGGCAGCTTGAGCCCGTGGCTTGCCGGTTGGCAGCTGCCTTGCTCAGAATGTGAGCAAGCAAGCCAAAGCGACCCATTAGCGTTATTCCCCCGGTCAGAAACTAGAGCCAATATGGCGAAGGAATTTCCACAAGTTCTGGCAAAGAAAGAAGACCTGTGCGACCCGGAGGGGCTTGTTCGCGGCTTTGTTGAAGGAAAAAGCCTGAGCATGAGGGCCCTCGAGGAAGTGATCCGGGAACTGGCGCGCAGCGAAGTGCCGGTTTTGTTGCTGGCGGAGAAGGGAGCCGGCAAGCGTGCGGTGGCGGAGCGGATCCATCAGATGTCGGCCCACGGCGACGAGCCATTCCGTGTCGTGGCGTCGGCGGAGCTGACCTCGGAAATGTTCGCCGAGGGCGACAGGGGCGGGCTGTTCGAAGCGGGAACCACCTATTTGGAAGAAGTAGCGGATCTGGCCATGGCAAGCCAGGAGGCGTTACTAAGCGTATTGCCGGCATCCAGGCACAACGGGCATCCGCCCGCCCAATATGCGCGCTTGATTTGCGGCAGTGCGCAGGACCTCGAGGCGGAGGTGCGTGCGGGGCGTTTCCGCGAAGACGCTTATTACCGCGTCAGCGGAGTTTGCCTGAGATTGCCGCCATTGCGGCAGCGGCGCGAGGACATTCCCGCGCTGGTGGAGTTTTTCCTGGCGAAGTATGCGAAGGACTTCCGGCGCCCGGTACCCCGGCTCAGTCCCGAGACCCAGCAGCTTTTCCAGGAGTACGCCTGGCCCGGCAACATCCGGGAACTCGAAGATGCGGCCAAGGCGATTGTGGCCCTGGGAGACGAGTCGGTGGCCATGGGCGGACTGCGCTCTCTGCTGACCAAGTCCGAGCGCGGACCGAACGGAGAGCGGATCTCGCTGAAGCAGGCTTCGCGCGCGGCATCGCGGGAAGCGGAAAAGGAACTGATTCTGCGGGTGCTGGACCGCACGCGCTGGAACCGGCGGCGGGCCGCCCAGGAACTGCAGATTAGCTATAAGGCGCTGCTCTACAAGCTGAAACAGATTGGTTTCACGGGGTACGGAGCGTCTTAGTGATCAGGAGAGGAAATGAAGCGTAGCAAGGATCTCACAAGCTTGTTGCTGACCGGGATGCTGACGGTAGGAGCCTGGGCGCAGGCGAGCCCGAAAGCTGCGGCCGAACCGCAGCCCGCCGCGGCCGATAAGACCACGAGTGAGCCGAAGTCCGTGGCCGGGCCCGACTACATGATTGGCGCCGACGACATGCTGCACGTTTCGGTGTGGAAGGAACCGGACCTCACCGAAACTTTGCCTGTCAGGCCTGACGGCAAAATCTCGTTGCCGTTGCTCAATGATGTGGTGGCTGCGGGACTGACTCCGACGCAGTTGGCGGACTCCATCACCACCAAGCTGAAAAAGTTCATTTCCGATCCGCGCGTGACCGTGGTGGTCACCGCCATGAACAGCCAGAAAATCTACATCCTGGGCGAGGTGCTGCACCCGGGGACAGCGATTCTGCAGCCCAACATGACCGTGCTGCAGGCGTTGGCGAGTGCCGGGTTCACCCAGTTTGCGAACACGAAGGGCATTTACCTGCTGCGCAACGACAACGGCAAGCAGCAAAAGATTTCGGTGCACTATCGCGAGCTCGTCAAAGGCGAGCAAATCGATCAGAACATCGTACTGAAACCGGGAGACACCATTGTTGTCCCGTAAGGATCCCGTGATGACGATTGGCAGATTGAGCTGCGCACTGTTCACGCTGACACTGGGTGCGACTCTGCTCTGGGGGCAGAGTGACACGACCCAGACGCAGGACGACGCGAACAGGAACGTGCCGCCGGCGGCCTACGGGCAGGAGAACCCGCCGATGGTGGTCAATGAGAACCCCCCCATCTCAGGACTCGACCGGCCTTCGCTCGAACCACAGATCCAGCCGCGCAGCATGCTGCTGGGCGGTGTGGAGGCCAGCGAATCCTTGGACTCGAACTTCGGCAGCGACGCGCGCACCGCTTGGCGGTCGGTGACGCGCGGGCTGGCCGGACTCACCATGCAGCGGCTCTGGAATCGGTATCAATTCGCAGGCGCTTATGTGGGTGGCGCGAGCTACTACAACGGTTCTGGAATCGGATTGCAGCAAATGCACGAACTCCAGGCGCAACAGGCATTCCTGTGGCGGACGGGGCAGTTCACGGTGCGCGACTCGGTCAGCTACCTCCCGGAAGGCGCGTTCGGTTATGGCGGCTACGGGGGAGCGGGTGGGTTCCAGTTGGGCCTGGGAAGCCTGGGAGAGGGCCTGGGCATGTTGGGTTCGGGATTCGGCGGACATTTTGGCGTGCTGGGATCGAACCAGTTGGGTTCTCTCGGGCAGGGGCCACGGTTGACCAACGTCGCGATTGCCGACGTTGTGCAGGGATTGAGCCCGCGTTCCTCCCTGACGGCGGCGGGCGCATTCGGTTTCGTGCACTTTGACCACGCGTCGCAGGCTTTCGGGGGGGCGCAAGGACTGATCAACAGCCAGCAAGTTGCCGGACAGGTTGGGTACAGCTACTCGCTGACACCCAAGGACCAGATCGGCTTCAGCTATGGCTTTCAGTCGTTCCACTTCCCCGCTTCGCTGGAGGGAACGGAGAACGTCGGATCGCACGTGGTGCAGGGGATGTACGGACACCGCATTTCGGGCCGCATGGATTTTGTGATTGGAGCCGGGCCGCAGTGGACACACCTGCACGACCCGCTCACGGGAGGCAGTTCGCGACTGTCGGGAGCCGGTCGAGCCACCTTGCGCTACCGCTTCCACGTGACCTTGGCGTCTCTGAGTTTCGAGCGCTACGACACCAGCGGCTCTGGATTCTTCGCGGGCGCGCAGAGCAACATCGCCGAGGCGAACTTTACCCGGCCATTCGGGCGGAAATACAACGCCCAAGCGAGCCTGGGTTATTCCCACAACCAGCGGTTGCAGTCGAGCGTGGCGGGAGTGGCGTCGACCACCTATAACTACGGGTTTGCCGGCTTCGCCGTGCGCCGTCAGTTTGGCTACAACTGGGGCGCGTTCCTGGGCTACCAATGGAACGATCAAGTCTTTGATACCTGCCCCGTGTCGGGGACGTCTTGTAATCGAATTTCGGTGCGGCACGTCGGGACCATTGGAGTGGACTGGCATTTCCGGCCGATACGGATTGACTAATCTGACGGCTGCCGGAACGGCAGCCAGAACGGAAACACGGGCATGATGGAAAATCGCGATCTCACACTAGACGATTATCTGGCGATGCTACGCCGGCGGTCGAAGCTGATACTGATCCCGGCGCTGCTGGCCCCGCTGGTCGGCTTCCTGATCTCCTACGCTTTCACACCCAAGTACACCTCGCAAGCTCTGGTGCTGGTGGAAGGGCAGAAGGTTCCCGAAGGCGTGGTGCAGCCAGTCGTCACTTCCGACCTGGCGCAGCGGATCGCCACCATGCAGCAGCAGGTGCTCGGCCGCAACCGTCTGCAGCCCATCGTCGAGAAGCGCCAAGGACTGTTTCGCGGTGGCAAGAGTCTGGATGACGTGCTGGACGACGTGCGCACGAACCTGACGATCGAGCCCGTCATGACCGACCTGAGCTCCATCGGCAACACCACGGGCCCGAAGCGCAGGCCCGGGCAGAACGGAGGGGTTCCGGGATTCTACGTGAACTTCACCACCGCCAATCCGCATGATGCGCAGGATGTTTGCAACGACCTGACCTCGGCCATCCTGACTGAGTTCCAGAACTCGCGGGAAGAAGTCGCGGTGAGCACCACCGACTTCATCAGCCGCCAGCTCGAAGAGGCCAAGCGCAACCTGGATGACCAGGACGCGAGACTGGCCGCCTTCAAGCGGCAGTATGTCGGCCAGTTGCCCGGGGATGAGGACAACAACCTGAAGGTTCTCGGTGCGCTGAACAGCCAGCTCGATGCCAACACCCAGACCGTGAACCGGGCGCAGCAGGACAAGGCGTACACCGAATCGATGCTTTCGCAGCAGTTGGCGGCGTGGAAGTCGTCGCAGGGCAGCAGCAATCCGCAGAGTCTGGAGACACAGCTGACCAACTTGCAGAGCCAGTTGCTTTCTCTGCAAGCTCGCTACACCGACGATCACCCCGACGTGATCAAGACCAAGGCCGACATCGCCGAAGTCAAGAAGAAGCTGGCGGAAGTGAACGACGCCGCGGCCAAGGGCGGGGACACGAGTGTCAAAGCCAGTGCCGCGGAGCCGCCGGAAATCCGCCAGTTGCGGCTGCAGGTGCATCAGTACGACGAAGTACTGACGCAGGCGAGCCGCGAGCAAAAACGGCTGAGCGACCAAATTCGGACCTATCAAAGCCGGGTGGCCATCAGTCCCGAGGTCGAAGAGAAATATAAGCAGCTGACCCGCGACTACGACACGGCGCAGAAGTTCTACGCGGACCTGTTGGCGAAAAAGAGCGCGTCAGAAATGGCCACCGACATGGAAAAGCGGCAGCAGGGCGAGCAGATGCACCTGCTGAACGCCGCCAACCTGCCCGAATTCCCGAGTTTCCCGGTGCGGCCCCTGTTCGCGGCGGGTGGCTTGGGAGCAGGGTTGGTGATCGGCATGGGTCTGGCGCTCTGGGTGGAATTGCGCGACAAGTCGATCCGGAACGAGGCGGACGTTGTTGCCAGTCTGCAGTTGCCCGTGCTGGTCTCGGTGCCCTGGGTGACCGAACCGACAGAGAAGAACGGCATGGGAAAACTCTGGAACCGCGACAAGGACTCGCAGTTGGAAAAAGAGAAGGTGGGAGTCTAGGCGCCCGCTATGTACAAAGAGTTCTTTGGCTTACGAGCGAATCCGTTCAACGTGAACCCGGACCCGCGTTATCTGTTCTTGACGCGGCACACCGAGGAAGCGTTGGCCTGCCTGACCTACGGAATTCAGAGCCGGAAAGGATTCGTGCTGCTGACCGGCGAAGTGGGGACGGGAAAAACCACGCTGATCAACAAGCTGCTGGAGTGGTTGCGGCTGCAGCAGGTGGCCACGGCTTTCATTTTCAACTCGCGCATGAATGTGCCGCAGTTCCTGGACTACATGATGGCGGACTTCGGCATTCCCTGCGACTCGAAGTCGAAGAGCCAGATCCTGCAGCGGCTCTACAACTGGCTGCTGGACCGCTACCGTGCGGGTGAAACCGCGGTCCTGATCGTCGATGAGGCGCAGAACCTGAGCGACGAGGTGCTGGAAGAGATCCGTATGCTGACCAATCTCGAGACGTTCACCGAGAAACTGCTGCAGATCGTGCTGGTGGGCCAGCCTGAGCTTGAAGCCAAACTTAGGCAGCCGCAGTTGCGGCAGCTACGGCAGCGGCTGACATTGCGGGCGAAGACCCATCCGCTGACCATCGAGGAAACCAAGGCCTACGTACAGCAGCGCCTGCGGATTGCGGGGTCTGATGGGCGGCAGATTTTCGATGGCGACGCGCTCAGCGCGGTGCACAAATACTCGAGTGGAATTCCGCGCGTGGTGAACCTCCTGTGCGAGCACTGCCTGGTCAGCGCTTTCGTTGACCAGAAGCCGGTGATTGGACAAGCGATCGTCGATGCCGTGGCCAGGGACTTCGATTTGAGCGACAACGTTGCCTCGGGCGCGATGACGGTGGCCGCGCAAGCCGCGGCTGCGGGAGCGGAAAAGTTTGACGTGGTGGAAGCTTTGCGCACGCTGGCGACGTTGGCAGACCGGCTGCGGCAATCGGAAACAGAACTACCTAAAGAGAGGAAATCATGAGCCGAATTCACGAAGCACTCAAGCGAGCGGAACAGGACAGGGCAGCGTCGCAGGGCGGGCGGACCGACAATTCGCCCGTGATGGACCTGCCGGTGACCGAACCTCTGCCTGCGATGCCGGAAACGGCTCATGTCCCGGCGGCTTCGGCGGCGGGAGCCGCTGCCGCGCCGGCGCACGTGCAGGGCGCGCCCTCCTTTTCCAGTTCGTTTACCTTTGACACGCTCTTGGCGCGTTGCACGCAGAGCGAGTGGAAACCGGATCAGAAGACGATGCTGTTCTTCGCCGCTGAGGAGAACGCACTGGGGACGGAACAGTTCCGCACGCTGCGTTCGCGCTTGTACCAGATGCGGGAAAAGATGTCGCTGAAGAAGATCCTGGTCACCAGCGCGCTGCCGCAGGAGGGGAAGTCGTTTGTGTCGGCCAACCTGGCGCAGGTGCTGGTTCGCCAGCACGGCCGCCGCGTCCTGCTGATCGACGGCGATCTGCGGGTCGCGCGGCTGCACTCGGCGCTGGGCACGACGTCGTCCCCCGGGCTGGCGGATTACCTGCTGGGTGAGAGCGACGAGTTCTCTGTGATGCAGCGCGGGCCGATGGACAACCTGTTCTTTGTCCCGTCGGGGCGTTCGGTTACGCATCCGGCGGAGTTGATCGCCAACGGACGCATGCGCATGCTGCTGCAGCGGGTGGAGACGCTGTTTGACTGGATCATCGTCGATTCTCCGCCGTCGGTTCCAGTGTCGGACGCGAGCCAGTTGGCGAATTTCTGCGACGGTGTACTGATGGTGGTGCGTTCCAACGCGACGCCTTACGACACGGCGCAAAGGGCGCGGCGCGAATTCCAGGGTAAAGCCATGGTCGGAGTGGTGCTGAACGGAGTGACGAAGGAAGACTCCTACTCGCGCTACTACTACCAGGTGTACGAGAAGTCGACGAAAGAAAAATCGTAACCAAGCGAGCGTCGTAACAAGGCCCCATTGTGATCCGACTGTTCAATGTCTATTACCCGGTCCGCACCCTTGTGCTGCTGGCCGTGGAAACGATGGTGGTGTTTTCGTCGTTCCTGATGGGGGTGTTGCTGGCCTTCCCGGACGACCGCTACATCGTGCTGAACTACCAGTACGGCTACGTCAAGGTCCTCGTTGCCACGCTGTTCGTGCTGGTCTGCTCGCACTGGTTTGACCTCTACGACGCCGCCCAGTTTGATGCCAAGGGCGAGATGTACTTCCGCTTGTTCCTGGTTCCGGGATTGTTCGCGCTGTTTCTCGCCGGGCTCGGCTACTTCTTCCCGCAAGCGTTGCTGGGCAACAACGCTTCGCTCATCGGCCTGGTTTTCCTCACCCTCGGCCTTGTCGTCTGGCGCGCCGCCTATACCTGGCTGGTGCAACAGTCGTTCATGCTGGAGCGTGTCTACGTGTTGGGCACGGGCGAGCGGGCACAGCGCTTGGTGCAAGGCTTGCGGCAACGCAGGGAATTGGGTGTTGAAGTGATCGGTTGGAGCGGGAACATAGAAGGAGCGCTGACCCGGGAAACAGCGGCGTCCCATCTTATGGAAGTAGCGACCGCGCACCGGGTGCATCGCGTGATTGTCGCCATGCCCGACCGCCGCGGAACGATTCCTGTACAGGCATTGCTGCAGCTGCGCTTGAACGGCGTGCGGGTTGAGGAAGCCACGTCGTGGCTGGAGAAGATTTCGGGTCGCATCGAGGTCGAGCAGCTTTACCCGAGCTGGCTGATTTTCGCCGACGGGTTCCGCTTCAGTCCCAGCTTCAACCTGATGCGGCGCATTCTTTCCACGCTGGTTTCCTTCATTCTGCTGCTCGTCGTGTTGCCGTTTCTCCCGCTTGTCATCCTGGCCATCAAGCTCGATTCGCGGGGACCGGTGTTGTACCGGCAGCGACGAGTGGGGCGCCGAGGCCAGAACTTTTACTGCTACAAGTTCCGCACCATGCGCCAGGATGCCGAGGCCGACACCGGGCCGACCTGGGCGGGCGATGACGATCCGCGCATCACCCGCGTGGGAAAATTCCTGCGTTCTTCGCGGATCGATGAAATTCCGCAGCTGTGGTGCGTGTTCAAGGGGGACATGGGATTTGTCGGCCCGCGCCCGGAGCGTCCAGAATTTGTCGAATGGCTTACCAAAGAGATTCCTTACTACGGAATCCGTCACGCAGTGCGCCCGGGAATCACCGGCTGGGCGCAGGTGCGGTATAAGTACGGCAACACGGTCGAAGACGCCAAACAGAAGCTTCAGTACGACCTGTTCTACATCAAGAATGCCTCGCTCGGTCTGGACCTGTTGATCATGTTCCAGACGGTCAAGACTGTTCTGTTGGGACGAGGCGCGCAATGATCTGGGCTTTCTGGGCGGCGGTGGCGCTGATTGCCTATACCTATGCGGGCTATCCGCTATGGTTGTGGGCACGAAGCCACTGGCGTCCAGCGCCGGTCGCAGCCGCTGCCATCGAACCGTCTGTTTCGATCGTGATGGTCGTGCGCAACGAAGAGCACACGTTAGAGGCGAAGCTGCAAAACCTGATGTCCCTCGATTACCCCGAACCCCTGCTGGAGATTGTCGTGGTCTCGGACGGTTCGACCGACGGTACCGAGGCGATTCTGCATAAGCACGCACAGTCTCCACGGGTGAAGGCAGTGCTCAATCAGCTTTCCCGAGGCAAGGCCTCGGGTCTCGAGGATGCCCTGAGTGTCGCCGGGGGAGACATTGTGGTGTTCACCGACGCTCGGCAGAAGATCGAAAGCCCTGGCCTGCGGGCCCTGGTTGCGAACTTCGCGGATCCCCAGGTCGGTTGCGTGAGCGGCGAGTTGATGCTGGGTGACCTCGATTCCGGCGAGAAGATTCAGGGCATGGGCCTTTATTGGAGAATCGAGAAGACGGTGCGCGAACTTGAGTCAGCCTCGGGATCGGTGGTCGGGGCGACTGGTGCGCTCTACGCGGTGAGGCGGGAACTGGTGCGTCCAGCGCCCGCAGAGACTTTACTCGACGATGTGTACGTCCCGATGGAGGTCGTGCGTGCCGGCAAGCGCGTGGTGTTCGAGCCGGAAGCGCGTGCCTGGGATGTGCCCGACCTGGGCGCGGAGCGTGAGTTTGCGCGCAAGGTGCGCACACTGAGCGGCAACTATCAGCTTCTTCAGTTGCAACCCTGGCTGCTAACTTCAGCGAATCCCATCCGCTTTGAGTTCTTCAGTCACAAGCTTCTGCGGCTGGTGGTTCCGTTTGCGCTGTTGATTGCGCTCGTGACCTCGGGTTGGATAGCAAAGCCCTTTTATCGATTGGCATTCGTGCTGCAGCTGGGCCTTTATGCCTTGAGCCTGGTCGGGCTTGCAGGGATCAAGATGGGCCCGATGGCGCGCGCCACGGATGCAGCCTTCACCTTCGTCGTGCTGAACACGGCTGCGGCGGTGGCGTTTGCGAAATTTGTGACGGGTAGGAAGATCGCATGGACACGTTGAAGATGGGGCAGAACTGGCCGATGACAACCCAATCCGGGGCGAGCCCGAAGACACAGAACCAGCAGGACTGGTTCAGTGTGGGTCCGCCGCCACAGGCTTCCAAGCGAACGACTCTTGCCTATCGGGCATTGGTGCTGTTCTCGTTCGTGTACTTTGTGCGGCCGGAAGACTTTGTTCCGGGACTGAGCTACCTCTATTTGGCGAGAGTGTTGGGCGGCATCACTTTGCTCGCCCTCGTCTTCGGGGTCAAGCGCAGCGAGCGCGGAAAGATTCCCCTCGAAGGCAAGATCCTGATTGCGCTGCTGGCGCAGATGTTGTTGTGCATTCCGACCGCATTTTGGCGGGGTGGCGCGATGGACGTCGTGCTGAACCGGTTCTCGAAGGGCGTGATCGTGGCGCTACTGATTCCGCTGGTCGTCACCGGGGTGAAAGAGTTGCGCAGGCTTCTGTACATCCAGGCTGCCAGCATCACGCTGATTACGTTTGCGTCGGTCCTGGTTCATCGCACCCTGGACGGCCGTCTGTTGGGAATCCAAAGCGGAATTCTGGAAAACCCGAACGATCTGGCCATCAACATCGCCATTAATTTCCCGCTCTGCATGGGATTCCTGTTTGCCGCCAAGAAGGGCTTTCCAAAGCTGCTATGGTCGGCTGGCTTGGTGTGCATTCTGTTTGGCGTAGTGGCCACCTACTCGCGCAGCGGCATGATTGCGATGACCATTACAGGGCTAATTTGCCTGTGGGAATTCGGCATCAAAGGAAAACGTTTTGGGCTGATCGCTAGCGTGGCAATTCTCGGAGTGTTGGGCGTCGGCGCGCTGGTGGCTACACCACGATATCTGAACCGCATCGCCAGTCTGGTGGTCGCACCCGACAAAGGAGTACTCGGCACAGGCACGATGGAGTCGCACGGCGAGGCCTCTCTGGAAGCCAGAACACAACTGCTGAAAGACAGCTTGAAACTGATGGCACAACACCCGATTTTCGGAGTTGGACCGGGGATGTTCCCGGCCGTCACGGGAGAATGGCGCGTGGTGCACAACACCTACACGGAACTGGGTGCGGAATCCGGAGTCCTGGCGTTGGTCCTCTTTCTGTCGCTGCTGATTACGGCGGGAGGGAGAATCCGGCGCGTGCGCAAGCTGCCGGGCTACGCGGCCGACCCCGACATCCGGCTTTGGGCCAGTGCTCTCTGGGCCGGGCTTGCCGGGTACGCCGCGGGTGCGCTGTTTGCCTCCACCGAGTACACCCTCTTCCCCTACTTCCTGGTGGGCTACATCTGTGCCCTGTATCAGATTGCTGCCAAGCCTGCGTCGAGTGACGCGGAAAAGACTCCAACCAACGGAAATGCGAACGAACCGAGCGTCGGTGGAAATCCAGAACAAGAACTGGCCTGGACTCGCTGACGAGGTTTTCATGTCGCAGACGCCGGGCGTGATCGAACTGCGGAGTGTCGCCTCGGGCCCGAGGCGTCCTCCCAAAACTGCGGAGGTTGCACTGTGTGTGGGATAGCCGGAATGGTCGGGCGGCGCGATGAGCGCATCGATGCCACCGATGTTCACCGCATGTGCCAAACCATCGTGCACCGCGGTCCCGACGACGAAGGCATCTACGCGAAGGGGCCTGTGGGGATCGGGATGCGGCGGCTGAGCATCATCGACCTCTCCGGTGGGCACCAGCCCATTCATAACGAAGATGAAACCGTGTGGGTGGTTTACAACGGGGAGATCTACAACTTCCCCGACGTTCGCCGAGAACTTGAGCAGCTCGGGCACAAATTCTATACCAATACCGACACGGAGATCATCGTTCATCTTTACGAGGAGATGGGCGCGGATTGCGTGAAGCGGTTGCGGGGCATGTTTGCGCTGGCCCTTTGGGATGAACGTCGTCAGAAACTCCTGCTGGCGCGAGACCGGCTGGGCAAGAAGCCTCTGCACTATGCCTTTCATCAAGGTCGCCTCCTTTTCGGATCAGAGATCAAGACGATCCTTGCGGTGGCGCCGGAACTAGTACAGGTCAATCGCGAGGGCCTGCTGCAGTATTTCTATTTTGGCTACATTCCCGACCCGCTGACTGCCCTCGAACGCATTCACAAGCTGCCGCCGGGGCACGTTCTTGAGTACGAGAATGGCAAGTCGAGCACCCGTCAATATTGGGACGTTCCGGAGTACGGAACCCATCCGTCTATGTCCGAAGAAGAATGCCTGGAGGAACTGGAGCGGCGGCTGGAGGAGGCAGTTCGCATCCGTCTGATCAGCGATGTGCCCCTGGGCGCGCTGCTGAGTGGAGGGGTGGACTCTTCGATCATTGTGGCCCTCATGGCTCGGGTGAGTGCCGGGCCGGTGAAAACCTTCACCATTGGATTCGAGGCGGAGCAGTTCAACGAAGCCGAGTATGCCCGCATGGTCTCGGAAAAATTCGGGACCGATCATCACGAACTGCTTCTCAGCCCGAACCTCGAAGAAACGTTGACTTTCCTCTCGGGCATGCTGGAAGAGCCATTTGGCGATTCCTCGATGCTGCCAACTTATTACGTGAGCCGCATGGCGCGGCAGCAGGTGACGGTGGCCCTGTCAGGCGACGGCGGAGACGAGTTATTTGCCGGCTACGATCGATACCTGGTGGCGCTCGAGCGGCGTAAGTTCGATCGCATTCCCGGGTGGTTGGGACAATTGTATCGCGACCGTGTGCATCCTTATGTTCCGTCCTCGGTATATGGGAAGAACCTGGCATGGAATGCATCACTGGGAGAACGCGACCGTTATCTGGACGCCGTTTCGTATTTGCCGGCGCTGCATCGGGAGCGCAATCTGTTTTCGGGCGAGTTCCTGGAAAGCGCGGGCCATTTGCCGGATCCGCTGGAGTCCTGGCGTCACATCTACGACGGAGCGCCCGCGCAGGAACCGCTGAGCCGCCTCCTCTATCTGGACACAAAGACCTATCTCACGGCTGATATCCTAGCCAAGGTCGACCGGATGAGCATGGCAACTTCGCTCGAAGTTCGAGTGCCCATGCTGGACTACGAGTTCGTGGAGTGGGCCGCGTCGTTGCCGGTGGAATGGAAGTTCCGGCATGGCACGCGCAAGTTTATTCTGAAGAAATTGGCAGAGCGAATCGGGATTCCTCCAGCGCTGCTGCACCGTCGCAAGCAAGGATTCCAGCTGCCACTGGTCGATTGGATGCGCGACTCGATGAAGGATCAGTTTCTCGCTGTGCTCACGGAGCCGCGCACCTTGCAGAGAGGCTACTTCAAGCCCGATGCAGTGCGGGCATTGATCGAGGAGCACGCCAGCGGCCGCCGTAACCGGTCGGGACTGCTATGGCGCATGCTGGTGCTCGAATTGTGGCACCGCAATTTCCTGGAGAGGGAAGCAGGGGCCAAAATGCCGTCGCCTCCGGCGATTCTTGCGACGGAGGTTGGCCGCGCCGATGTCGAACCAGGAATGACCGAACCGGTCGCGCGCGGAGCCGACCTGAATTAAATCGCTCGCATGCAAACCACGCAGACATTCGCGACGGAAGAGCCGGTGGCAGCCGATCGAAAGCGCAGCCAGGCGCCAGTTTTTGTTCTTGGGTGCCCCCGATCGGGGACCACCCTGCTCTATCACATGCTGTTGTCGGCGGGGAACTTTGCCGTCTACCGCGCCGAATCTCAGGTCTTCAATCTCCTGGAACCACGTTTCGGAGACCTGAGCTTGGAGCGGAATCGCCGCGAGATGTTTGCAGCGTGGCAGAACAGCAGTCTGTTTGCCAAGACGGGATTGGAAGTCTCCCAGATCGAACAGGAAGTCATCAGGAAATGCGAAAACGCTGGAGACTTCCTGCGCATTTTCATGGAGGCCATGGCGCGGAACCAGGGCGTGCAGCGCTGGGCCGATTGCACTCCCGATCACCTGCTGGTCCTACGCCGGATCAAGCAGACGATTCCGAATGCGCTGGTGATTCACATCATTCGTGACGGCCGCGACGTGGCGCTGTCGCTGGAACGGCAACACTGGATCCGCCCTTTCCCTTGGGACCGAGGTAAGGAACTGCCCACCGCCGCACTGTACTGGGAATGGGTGGTGAACAAAGGCAGGCATGATGGAGAAGCGCTGGGAGCCGATTACCACGAAGTCCACTATGAAGACTTAATCGGGAATCCTACCGCCACGCTGGCCGAACTGGGCGCCTTCATCGGGCAAGACCTCGACTACGAGCACATCGCAAAGGTAGGAATCGGGTCCGTCAGCCGTCCCAATAGTTCGTTCACCAAAGACGCCGCGGGTTTCCGCCCGGTGGAACGTTGGCGCGGCCTCGGCGAGGGTCCGTTGCGAGGCGTCGAATCCTTGATTGGCGGGACGTTGCAGTCTCTAGGATATGAACTGGCAGCGAAGCCGGACGGAAAGCCCGTTCCCGCGCGGCTACGCCGGATGCGCGGCCTCTATCGGATGTACTTTGATGCCAAACACAAATTGAAAACGGAAACACCGTTGGGCCAGATGCTTGCCGGAGAGAACCTGGATCTCGCCATGGCAGACGCGGCCGCCCTAGAGGCAGACCGCATTATCGAGCCGGCAAAGATCCTGCAGATTGGGAACTACCCGCCGCCGATGTGCGGCTGGGCGATCCAACTCAAGCTGGTGACCGAGGAGTTGCGCCGCCGCGGACATATCTGCGAGGTACTGAAGATCAACGAAGGCCGGCAGGTCAAGAGTCCCGAGTACATCGATGTGCAAGGCGGGGCGGACTACCTCAAGAAGATTGCGTTGTACTCGCTTCGAGGCTATTCCCTCAATGTGCACGTGAATGGAATGTCAAAGAAGGGCTACGGCCTGGCCCTGGCTGCGGCGCTGATGGGACGCCTTGCCAATCGCCCGGCCATGGTTACGTTTCACGGTGGATTGTCGCAGGATTATTTTCCCCGGGGAGACGGAAGTGTTGCCCAGCGGGCGTTTTGGCTGCTGTTTTCGCTCGCCGGAGACGTTGCCTGCGACAGCGAACCGATTCGGGATGCGATTGTCGAATACGGCATTCGTCCCGATAAAGTGCAATCGATCGCGACCTTCTCGCCGCAGTACCTCGAATTCAGCCGCACTGTGCTCCCTGAGGAAGTCGAGACATTCCTGAGGCAATACCCGCGCGTATTTGTTTCCTACGTTTCCTTTCGGCCGGAGTACCGGCTGGATGTCCTGCGCGAAGGCATGAGGCGATATCGAGACCAGGATCCTGGGGCCGGATACATCTGGCTTGGTTTTCCGCCAAAAGAATTGCCGGCGGCATCGGATTTCGTCCGTCAATGGCCCGAGGCAGAGCGGCAGAACCTGCTGCTGCTGGGTAACCTGAGTCACGATCAATTCTTGACCTTGCTCACCCGAAGCTTTCTTTACCTGCGCACGCCAGCCTGCGATGGCGTGGCAGCGTCGGTGCTGGAATCGCTGGCTCTGGGCGTGCCGGTGGTTGCCAGTGCGAACGGGCGCCGCCCAGCGGGGGTGGTTACCTACGAAGACACTGATCCTGCCGACATGGTCACGAAGCTACGCTTTGTCGCCGAGAACTATACTCAAGTGAAAGCAGGCTTAAGCGCGGAAAACGCCGAAGACAACGTTGGCCGCATGGTCGACTGGTTGATTGGCGAAGCGGTCGAAAGACCTTCCAAACCGGATTGCGTCGGGCGGTAGAATTTCCGGAACAACTTTTATGGAGGTGGCAGTGCAACGCAGAGTGTTAAGGCGAACTGCGCTGGTGGTGGCTATTGGTCTTTCCGGGTTCACAATCGCTATTCGAACGCATGCGCAGTCCAGCGCGAGGCAGTTCGACGGGCCGGCGGAGCTCCCGCGTGTTTATGTGAAGAGCGCTCTGGCCGATACACCGGCTCCGGGGAAGTCCGTGCTGGTGAAAAACTCCCAGGAGTTGGCCGCCGCTCTCGACAAGGCTGCCTGCGGGGACACGATTCGCCTGCAAGCCGACGCCGAGTTCGCTGGTAATTTCAAGTTTCCCGCTAAAACCTGTGATGATGCCCACTGGATCATCGTGCGCACCAGCGCGGATGACTCCGACCTGCCGCCTGAAGGCACCCGAATCACTCCCTGTTACGCGGGGCTTGGCTCGCTGCCTGCGCGGCCAGACTATGCTTGCCCTTCGTCACACCAAGCCATGGCCCGCATCATCTTTGAGAGCAAGGGCGGGAGTGGCCCCATCACATTTCTGCAGGGAGCCAATCACTACCGCTTTCTCGGTCTGGAAATCACGCGCGGGTCGCCCGGCGCCTGCATTTACAACCTTGCCATATTTACGGGGGATACAACCGGACATCACATCGTGTTTGACCGGGTCTGGATGCACGGCACAGCGCAAGACGAAACCACGCGCGGGATCATACTTGGGGCCAGCCAGCACGTAGCCGTGGTGGATTCGTATTTCAGTGATTTTCATTGCGTCGCGATAACGGGCTCCTGCGTCGATGCCCAGACCATTGGAGGCGGGCTGGGCACGCGCGAGAGCGGTCCTTATAAGATCGTCAACAATTTTCTCGAGGCCGCCGGGGAGGGTCTCATTTTCGGAGGAGGCGCGGCCACGGCCACGCCGGGGGACATCGAGATTCGCCACAACCACTTTTTCAAACCGCTCTCCTGGCGCGAAGGAACCCCAGGCTTTGTCGGAGGTATCTCGGGAAAGCCTTTCATCGTCAAGAATTTGTTTGAGCTGAAGAACGCCCAGCGCGTCCTCTTGGAGGGGAACCTCCTGGAGAACGTCTGGGGAGGTTTCTCGCAGGCCGGGTTTGCCATTCTGTTGACTGCCAAGAACCAGAACAACCTGTGTCCGGCGTGCCGGGTCACCGATGTGACGGTCCGCTACGACCTGATCAGACATTGCGCCAGTGGCTTCCAGATCGCGACCGGCTTGTCAGATGCGGGAGGCGCCAGCAGCGGGACGGAGCGCATCAGCATTCACGATGTGATCCTGGAAGACATTGGAGGAGCCACATACGGCGGCTTCGGCGCGTTCGCACAGGTTACCTCGATGAAGCCGGCGCTGCGCGATCTCTCGATCGATCACGTCACCGCATTTCCGCCGAAGACATTGTTCATTCTGGGCGCCCCGACCGAAGGCGAGCATATCGCGAACTTCACCTTCACCAACAACCTTGTTGGAGTTGGTGAGCAAGACATTTTCCCGCCGGGCGGGGGCGAAAAGAATTGCTCGTTTCAGCCGACCAAACAGACGCCTACTGGCGTTCTCAAGAGCTGCATCGAAGGACCGAAGGTAAGTCACAATTTGTTCATGGCGTCCCAAGGTGGATGGCCGAAGGAGAACCTGTACGCCTCGAACCATGCCGCCGCAGGCGTGGTCCGATCGGGCGAAGGCCGCTACCGGCTCTGTCGCGGAAAACAAGACGAGTGTAAGAAGGCTTCACCGGCCATTCAAGCCGGATCCGACCGCCGCGACCTGGGAGCGGATGTGGAGAAGGTTTTCGAGGAAATCCGAGGAGTGGAGTAAGCGGCCTCCACCTTCGGGAAAAATTACGGAACACCCAGGAGTGCGGCGCCTGATCGGCCGCTCCTCCGCCAAAGAGGAGATTCTCGGCGGCTGCTTCCAGAAAGTTGTTGGCGATCTTGTATGGTCCCATCGCGTTCGTGCCCAGTCCGCCCGCGATCGCCTGCGAATCTCCGCAGGAGCCTGTCACCGCGAAGCAGTGGAAGTCGCTGAAGAAGGAATCGACGATCGCAAAGTAGGTGCTTCCGCTCAGCATAACCCCGCGAGTGGTCTCGTCCTGAGCGGTTCCATGCAGCCACGAGCGGTCGATCCCGATGTGGTCCGAGGTTCCCCGCCTGACTGGTTGGAGACGAGGTTGTAGACGACCATATTGGGCGTGCTGCGAGTGATTTCGAGGCCTAAGAGGCGATAGTGGTTCGCGCCAGGGGCAAAGACCACAGGTCCGCTGCCGGTTCCTGCGAATGCCAGTTTCGCCAGCACGTTGCTGGCGTTGGAGCATCCCAGCGACCGGCGGCCGGGCAGCGATGCCGTTCCTGCATAGCAGGGCGTTGCCCGGGTTCCTTCAGGAGGCAATGCGCTGTCGGCGGCGCTGGAACGAACGACAATCCAATGCGCGTCGTCACATTGCTTAGCAGGGAAAGTGAACAGCCCGGTAAAAGCCGATCCTGCCTGAAGAGAAATAGTGTCGCCGCACTGTGCAGCGTTCAGTGCTTTTTGCAGATCCGCACTGGTCTTGACCGAATGCTTTGCCCCGCGGGCGCCGGGGTGTCGCCATGGCACTGTTGACGTGCACGCGAGGCAGTTCCGCAGGCCCATCGGTGGCGGATGCACTTGCAGCGGCGACGCCCAAGCTCAGGTGCGTGAGGCGCCTTGCCCGGAGGCGTCAGACACGGAGACGGAAATCGGAAACGCACCATTTTGGCTCGTAATACCGTCGATCGCTCCAGCATTTCCATTCAGTACAAATCCAGCCGGTAACGTGCCTGAGGCCAAATTCCAGTGGTAAGGCGCCACTCCACCGGTTGCGCTGAGCGTTGCCAAGTACGGATTTCCCTCGGTCGCATCCGGGAGCGTGGCGCTGGAGATTGCCAGGAGCGAATGCGTCACGATAGGGCATTGACCGTAACGATAGCCGAAGCATGCTTCGAAGGGTCGGCTTTACTGGTCGCTGTCACCGTGATCTCGAGCGAAGCATTCGTTTCGGGGCGATGAACAGACCCGCGGAACTGACCGTGTCCGCCGAGGCAGACCACTCCACCGAGTGATTCGACGAATTGGAAACAACGGCCGTGAACTGTTGTGTGGCGCCGGACGCAAGGGTCAGGGCCGCGGGTGAAACACGCACCAGAGTGGCAGTGGGACGATTCACGCTGATCAAGAACCTATGGATTCCCTCATTCCGGCCGGAGCGGTCGACGACCGAAATCACGAAAAGGAACTTCCCCGTGGCCTTGGGACTTCCAGAAACTGTTCCCGTTTTGGAATTCAGGCCGAGCCCCGGCGGTAGCTTGCCACTACGTACAGAAAAATTGTACGGCGACGACCCGCCGCTCACCTCGATCACTGTGTTGTAAAGGGATCCCAGGGTAAGCAGCCGGCATCTGGGCAGAGACGGAGAGCGGCGTCGTGACATTTGCAGATGTACTTGAGCTGCCAGCATTCAGAGAGGAGCAGCCCACGCTGGAGATGATGGCAAGAGCTATGAGTAGTATAAGTGCTGTGCTTTGAATACCTTGGCTTGCTCCTCGGGGGAATTCGAGCCGGGTCAACGTCACACCCTCCTGGGTACAGATTTCAGGACCTTAGGTCTAGCGATCCTCTGGGGCGTAGTCTAGGGTGCGAGTAATTCGATACATAACCTTAGGACAGTGCCCTGAGGGATACGGAAGTACACACTGGGTACGTTGCTTAGCCGGTCGTCGAGATGGGGAAAGCTGGTTCGAAGCGTCCCTGGGCAGCTGAGATCGTCTTCTCAAGAACCTCCACGAAGCGTGGGGTGATGACGGACCAATCGTAGCGGCGCGCGGTGGCGGCCGCCGCTGCCTCGTAGTTGCGCCTCATGTCTTCGTTGCTCAACAACGCAACTATGGCCTTGGCGAACGCGGCGGGCGCGTCCTCGAGGATGATGTCGCGGCCGTGCTCAACGTCGAGACCCTCCGCGCCAATCGTGGTGGAAACCGTGGCCTTGCCCATGGCCATACCTTCGTAAATCTTGATGCGAGTGCCGCCCCCGATCCGCAGGGGAACCACGAACGCCGCCGCCTCGCGCAGGTGGTCGACGACGGAAGGCACAGTTCCAGTGACTTCGACCGAACTGGAAGCGAGGTCTCGTACTCGGGGATGAGGATCGCGCCCGACGATGCGGAAACGCGCTTTCGGGACTTTGGCCAGAACGCTGGGCCAGATTTCTTTGCAGAAAAATTCTACGCCGTCGATATTAGGTTGCCAGTCCATGGAGCCGGTGAACACGATGAGCGGAGCCGATGGTCGAGCATCGGGATCGTACTGGTATTTGCTGAGGTCCACTCCTGTGGGCACCACGCTGATGTGCGAGAGGTCGACCATCGAACTCATCGCTTGCCGGTCTGCCTCCGAAACCGCAATCACGTGATGAAAGCGACGAGTCTGCTTGGGCTCGAAACGCCGCATCTTGGAATATTCGAACCGGAAGACTGATCGTTCCATCCAGGTGGGTTCGACCTCTGCCTTGCGTTTCCACAGGATGCTCTCCACATTGTGTTGAAACAGGGCGGTCGGAGTTTCTAGGCGGTCGGGGAAGTTGAGCGTGCTGGACAGAAAATCGCAAACGGCAACATCGAAGCGGCGCTGAGGAATCCATTCGCTCAGAAGTTTCTGGACCTGTGGGTCGACGAATTGGCTCACGGCATAGGGTGCCGCGGAGGACAGATGCAACACGAAGTCGAGGTGGCGGCGCGCACCTTGTGGTGGGTCCTTTCCGGCGGCGACGGAAATTGTTCCGGGCAATTCTTTTTGAATTTCGGTGTCGTAGGGTTCGTCTCTCTTCCCGTTGTAGTAGGAGAGGTACGTCAGATCGTGAGACGCAGCCAGATGGCGGAGGATGTTGTAGGTGCGGAGCTTGCCACCGGTGTCGAGGGGAAGCAACTTTCCCGGCTTGACCCAGAGGATCCTCATGAGCGCCCTACCAGCAGATGCCTTCGTAGGAGTCCTTGTGCTCGATTCGGCGCGCCTTCTCCAGGTTCACGAGGTCGATCACAATCTGGCCGGGGCGGATCTTCTGGCTCAAGGTGGCGCGATCGATTCCTCGGGTACCAATCACGATAACTTCGGCGCCGTTCAATACACCATCGAGCTCCTGGCAGAGAAGCGATCCAACGTGCGGGATGACCTCGTCGATGTACTGGCGGTTCGAGCCAATGAGATGGCCGAGCGAAACATTGTCGTCCCAGATTTTCAGGTCGCGGCCCTCGCCGAGCAGGCGCTTGGCCAGCTGCACCTGGGGACTCTCGCGCAGATCGTCTGTGGCGGCCTTGAAGCTTAAGCCCAGCATGGCGACTTTCTTCTTGCCGGTGGCGAGCACCATCTCAACCGCTCGTTCGAGATGTTCATCGTTGCTGGGCATGATGGACTCGAACAGCGGAAGATCGAGGTCGAGTTCCTTGGCGCGATAGTTGAGAGCGCGCACATCTTTGGGCAGGCAGGAACCTCCGAATGCGAATCCGGGCTTGAGATAACTGGGAGAGATGTTCAGCTTGGTGTCGGCGGTGAAGATTTCTACGACGCTTTCTGCGTCGACGCCGAGTTCTTTCGCAAGGGTTCCAACTTCATTCGCGAATGCAACCTTCACAGCGTGCCAGGCATTGCAGACGTACTTGGTCATTTCGGCGGAGCGGAACGAAGTCTCGAACACGCGCCCGGGGGCCCACTTGTAGATTTCACGCAGCAGGCCGCTGTGATAAGGATCGGCAGCGCCGATGATGGTCATCGCCGGCTCCAGGAAGTCGGCGACCGCCGTTCCTTCGCGCATGAATTCCGGATTCACGCAGACGCCAAAGTCGGGGCCCATCTTTTTTCCGCTGGCTTTTTCGAGCGCCGGAACCACAATGGTCTCGGCGGTGCCCGGCAGCACGGTGCTGCGCAGCACGACCAGGTGAAATGCACTCTTCGTGCGCAAGACTTCGCCGATTTCGCGGCACACCGGCTCAATGTGGCCAAGATCGAGCTTGCCGTTACGCAGGCTGGGCGTGCCCACGCACAGGAAGGAAATCTCGGAATTCATGACCGCTTGCGCGGAATCTGAGGTTGCCTGCAGACGGCTGGCCGAGTGTGCCTCGGAAATGAGAGTGCCCACGCGGGGCTCAACGATGGGACTGCGGCCGGCCTGCATAGCTTCCACTTTGGTGGGGCTCAGGTCCACCCCGATCACGTTGTGCCCCATGTGTGCCAGGCAGGCGGCCGTTACCGTGCCGACATACCCCAACCCGAAAACACTTATCGAACGACTCATGCTCTGTGTGAGTCCCTTTCCCCCGAGGAATCAAGAAAACGCGGCCAAGTGACCGGAAAAGTTGTGCCCTCAGCCTTTGGCGCGCCGAACCATGGCCCTAGGAAGCCACCTTCCAGTCGGCAACTCATTGCAAACCGGTAATTTACAGGTGCCCCGTTCTCCTCCCATTGGTGTGAGGGCGGATGCGGCGGATCCATCAAAATCGGCAGTTCTTCCGCCTGTCCATCGGCTGAACGCGAAACGGGAGGCCGCAACTGCTATTAGAACCCAGGCGCCCGGGTTTGGAAAGATTGGTGCCTACTCTTTAGTAACTAACTCAAGGAATGACAACACGATGAGATCGGTACAATGAGTGGGATGCAGGCCGCATCGGCAGTTGAACCCGCGACTCGCGACGCCGCGGCGGCGCCTCGCCGTGGGGTGCGCCGTGTATTCCACCTGCTCGATTCGCTCAACGTTGGCGGCACCGAGACCCAGGCGGTGGAACTGGCTCTGCGAATGGCCGACGCGCAGCACGCGATCACCATCGGCTGCTTGCACGCACAGGGGCCGCTGCTGGAGAGGTTGAAGGACTCTCCGGTGCGGGTTCGGGAATTTCACCCGTTGGGCGGCCTGGATTCGCCGAGAGGAATCTACCAGTTGGCCCGCCTGGCGGCATTTTTGCGCCGGGAAAAGTTCGACGTGATGCACGCTCACGATTTGTGGTCGAACCTGATGGGAGTGCCGGCGGCGCGCCTGGCCGGAGTGCCGGCCATCATTTCCAGCCGCCGCGATCTGGCTCACTTCGATTGGTACCAGGGCAGGAAACGCACCTGGCTGCGCCGGATTCAGAACCTCTCCAACATTGTGCTCGCCAACGCGACGCCGATCCGCGACGCTCTAATCGCGGAAGATGGGTTTGCCCCAGAGAAACTGCGCGTCATCCACAACGGGGTAGATACGCAGAAGTTTCAGCAGGGCAAGCGCGACCGCGCGCGCTTGTTCCCTGGGCTGGAGGCGGCGAAGCTTGTCGTTCTGGTGGGCAATATGCATTCCGACGTAAAGGGGCATCCGTGGCTGATTGCAGCTGCTCCCGACGTGATTCGCGGGGTACCGGAAACCCGCTTTGTGTTTGCCGGCGACGGCGACCTGCGACCCGAGCTCGAGAAGCAAGCCGCAGATCTGGGCATTCGCGACCGCTTCCTGTTTCTGGGGCGACGCAGCAATATTCCCGACATTCTAGCCAGCTGCGATATAGCCATCCTGCCCTCGCGGGCGGAGGGCCTGCCGAACGCGGTGCTCGAATACATGGCCGCCGGTCTTCCGACGATCGCGAGCCGCGTGGGAGGCAACGCTGAACTCGTGCAGGAAGGTGTGACGGGTCTGCTGGTGCCTGCGGAAGATTCGAAAGCAATCTCTGAAGCTCTGCTGCGCCTGCTGCGCGATTCTGATCTGTCACGGAGCATCGCAGCCAATGGGAGGCGAATCGCGGTGGAGAATTACAGCTTTGATCGGCTCCTTCGGGAAGTGGACGACCTTTATTCCGAGTTGCTCGAGCGGCGCGGAGGGACGCGCTGAGTGATGTTGAAGCCATCTCCATGGGCCCGCCGTTGGGCGCGCTTGCGGTCGATGAGCAAAGAGGAACTGCTCGACCGCGTGCGCCAGAACTGCCAAGCTCACATCGATGCCTATCGATACCGGAAGGGACATGACTTTACGCAGGATCTCGTCGGGGACAGCTTCGAGCCGGAAGGCCGCTTCTTTTTTGACACGTCGCAGATCCCCGAGATCTGCCGTTTGCTGAACGGACGGATGTCGTCGTCGGCTTCGCAGATCGTCACTACCGCCGTGAAAGCTTGCCGGCATCGCTTCGACCTGCTGGGATTTACCGATCTCGATTATGGTGCCGAGATTGATTGGCACGTCGACATGGTTCACGGCAAGCGTGCGCCCCGCGTGCCGTGGTTCCAGATCGGCTATCTGAATTTTTCGCAAGTCGGTGATTCGAAGATCACCTGGGAGCTCAACCGGCATCAGCACCTGGTCACTCTCGCCAAGGCGTACCGGCTCACCGGCAACGATGAATTCGCCCAGGAAGCGATCCGGCAGTGGAAGCACTGGCAGCCAGAGAACCCATATCCGATCGGAATCAATTGGGCGAGCAGCCTGGAGGTTGCCTTTCGCAGTTTGTCCTGGATATGGACTCTGTTTCTGCTACAAGGCTCGCCCGCCATGACGGCTGAACTGCGCCGCGACTGGGTACGAGCGCTGGCGTTGAGTGCGCGGCACATTGATACCTACCTCTCGACGTATTTTTCTCCCAATACCCACCTGCTCGGCGAAGCAATTGCCCTCTTTTTCATCGGCACGCTCTTTCCCAGGCTGAACCACGCGAGCCGCTGGAAAGCTCGGGGATGGAATGTTGTCTTGAACGCCGCCAGGCGGCAGGTGCGTGAGGACGGTTTCTATTTCGAGCAGTCCGCCTATTATCACGTCTATGCGCTCGATCTTTTCCTGCACGCGCGCGTGATGGCTTCCCGGAACGACATTGAGATCCCCTCTGCGTTCGATGCCGTACTGGTTCGCATGCTGGAAGCCCTGTCGTTCCTGGGGCGAGCTGGAGTGGTGCCCCAGTTTGGCGACGATGATGGTGGTCGGGTGCTCGATCCCAGCCGCAACCAGGCGGGTGATCTGCTGGACCCGCTCAGCACGGGTGCGGTTTTGTTTCAACGTGGGGACTTCAAGTTTCTCTGCGGCAGCCTGCGGGAAGAGTCGCTCTGGCTGCTGGGGCCGTCGGGGATCACCGCTTTTGAAGAACTGAAAAGCGCGGAGCCGTCGGCAGAATCCACCGCCTTGCGGCAGAGCGGCTTGTACCTGATGGCCGACGCTGAATCGGGGCAGCAGTTGCTGATCGATGCTGGACCACAGGGCCCCGGAAGTGCAGGTCACGGTCACGCCGACGCCCTCTCGATCACGCTGGCCAGCAATGGGCGAATGCTTCTCACCGATCCGGGCACATTGGAGTATGTCGGTCCGACGCCCGCGGACCGTATTTCCTATCGCGGTACCCCGGCCCATAACACCCTGAATGTGGATGGTCTCGATCAAGCCAAAAGCGTTGGGCCATTTGCATGGGCGGGGCTACCGAATGTTCTTGCGGAGGAATGGGTTGCCGGCAAGGCGTTCAATTTTTTTGCCGGTAGCCATGACGGGTACCATCGCTTGCCGGAGCCGGTGACCCATCGGCGGTGGGTGTTTCATCGGAAATCGAGTTTCTGGTTCGTACGCGATCGGGCTGAGGGAACGGGGAAGCATTCGCTGGAATTGACCTGGCATCTGGGGCCCACGCTGGCGCCGGTTTCCGCGCGGGACTACCTGTTCCGCAACGACCTGGAAAACATGGCGCTGGTTACGGCAGAAGGGCACGGCTGGTCCCAGAGCGCATATCGGGGGCATTGGTCTCCGACCTACGGGCGCCAGGAGCGGGCCACGGTGTTGAGTTTTGCGAAAGCCGCGAACCTTCCCGCGGAATTTGTCACCTTAGTGCTGTCGAATGCGAGTGTGGAAGCCGGCCTAGGGCACCTGGAGTCTCTGGCGCCGGGGGCAGGAGCACATAGTTATCGCTATGCGACCGCCGAGGAAGAACACTATTTCTTCTTCCCGGAGCGCAGAGGTGCATGGACGGCCGGACCGTGGACCAGCGATGCATCTTTTCTGTATTGGTGGATGAATCGTAAACTGGGGCAGCGTATGTTGATCGTATGCGGTGGTACCACTGTGGAGTGTTCGGGAACGCGTCTGATCTCCACGGCTGCGCCGCTCGATTGTGCAGAGTTGTTCAGTGAATCGGGACGGACCGAAATCACGTCGTCTCCAGCCGAAGTAGTGCAACTGGGTACGTCGCTGGACGCGCTGGAGCCAGAGTTGGCGTTCAGTGGCAGCAGTTTGAAACGGATGGGCGTTTAAACATGTGTGGAATCTGCGGGATATTCAATCGCGAACGAACGCTCGGAGTCGAACGCGAGACGCTGCGCCGCATGAACCAGCGCATCGTGCACCGCGGGCCGGATGACGAGGGCTTGTTCGCCGAGGGCAATGTCGGGCTCGCGATGCGCCGCCTCAGCATCATCGACGTCAAGACCGGGCACCAACCAATCGCGAACGAAGACGAGAGCGTGTGGATCGTCTATAACGGCGAACTCTACAACCATCTCGAGCTGCGCAAGGACCTCGAGGCCCGCGGACACCGCTACCGCACCAAGAGCGATACCGAGACCATCGTCCATCTTTACGAGGAGCATGGCCGCGACTGCGTGAAGTACTTGCGCGGCATGTTTGCGTTGGCGCTCTGGGACCGCAGGGCCCGCCGGCTGTTTATTGCGCGCGACCGGCTGGGCATCAAGCCGCTGTATTACCACTACGACGGAAACCGTCTGCTGTTCGGTTCTGAGATTAAGGCGATCCTGGCGTGTCCGGGAATCAAGCCCGAATTCAATCGCGGCACGCTGGCGGAATATCTCGCATTCGGATACATCCCCGAAGCCGAGACGATGTACGCGGGTATCCGGAAACTTCTCCCCGGACATACGCTGGAAATTGACGAGACGGGCGAACTTCAGATTTCCCAATACTGGGACCTGCGCGTGGCGACCGATGATGGAAGCCGGCCGCGTGAGTTCTACGTGCAGCGCTACCGTGAAATGCTGGAACAGTGCGTTTCCAGTCATTTGATGAGCGACGTTCCGCTTGGCGTTTTCCTCAGTGGTGGCCTCGACTCCAGTGCAGTGGCGGCACTCACTACGAAGATTCGCCGTGAGCCGATTGAGACCTTCGCCGTGGGATACGGAGAAGAGTCGTTCAGCGAGTTGCCATTCGCTCGGAAGGTCGCGGAGCTCATTGGATCGAAACATCACGAAGTGCGGCTGAGCCGCGAGGAATTTTTCCAGGCGCTGCCGCGCCTGATTTGGCACGAAGATGAGCCGATTGTGTGGCCGTCCAGCGTTTCCCTTTATTTCGTAGCCCGGCTGGCACGCGAGCGGGTGACTGTCGTGCTCACCGGCGAAGGTAGTGACGAAACCTTGGCCGGTTATACGCGCTATGCCTGGACCGAGATGAACTCCCGAATGGACGCCATCTATCGAACTCTCGTACCGCGGTTTTTGCGCGGCTGGATACGAGAACGGACCCAGTCCAGTCTGTTGTCGGGAACGACACGACGCAAGCTGGAACACACGTTCCTGGCTCGCGACGGCGCTTCGTGGGCGTCCTTCTACTTTGACAATTTCTATTCCGCTTTCTCGGCCGCGGAGCAGAACGAATTGCTAACGCCGGCGGCGCGAGAACGGTCCGGCGACGCCTACTCCGGATCCATGCAGTACTGGAACGCCTCGTGGGGCGATCTGCTGCACCGGATGTTGTACACAGATATCAAAACCTACCTGGTTGAGCTGCTGATGAAGCAGGACCAGATGAGCATGGCGGCATCGATCGAGAGCCGCGTGCCGTTCCTGGACCACGAACTGGTGGAGTTCACGGCCACCATCCCTGCCAAATACGAGACCCAGGGCATGGCGGGGAAGTACGTTCTGAAATCAGCCATCGAGGACTTGTTGCCAAGAGACATCGTGTATCGGCAGAAAATGGGTTTTCCCACGCCCTGGGCTTACTGGTTGAACGGACCGCAACTGGAAGATCTGGAGCGGTTGCTGCTCGAACCGCGAACCTTGGCTCGAGGGCATTTTCAGCCGGAGGCTGTCCGAAAGCTCTTCAGCGAGCATCGGGTGGGAAGTCGGGATCACGGCAACCGGATTTGGAGGTTGCTGAACCTGGAGCTTTGGCAGCGTGTCTGCCTCGAAGGGGAGAACGTCGAGGAGGCGGCGCTGTCCACTGCGGCAGCAGCAGTTTGATTACCCTTTAGATTACGGTAGGCGAGCGAACCCCGGTTTTTCGGATGATGAGACAACTCAAACTGACCATCCTGCGCGCTCTCAAGGGCGCCGGGCTTTTTCGTCTAGTGGCGGACAGTTCATGGCGGCGTGACCGGCTCCTGATTCTCTGCTATCACGGCACCTCTCTGGAAGACGAGCACCGCTGGAGGCCGGCCCTCTACCTTGAGCCGAATCGGTTCGAGCAGCGGCTGCAGATCCTGAAGCGGGATGGCTACTCGGTCTTGCCGCTTGCCGAAGGACTGCAACGCTTGCAGTCGGGAACCCTTCCGGCTCGCAGTGTCGCGCTCACTTTCGACGACGGCACCTACGACTTTTATCGCCAGGCCTATCCCTTATTGAAACAGTTCGGTTTTCCGGCCACGGTTTATCTGACCACCTACTACATGGATTGCGAAGTGCCAGTGTTCGGCCTGATCACTTCCTACGTGCTGTGGAAGCGAAGAGGTGTAGTGATCAGCGACGGCCAGGATCTGGGCCTCGCCGGTTCGCTCGATCTGCGAACGGAAGCGGGACGGCACCAGGTGGTCCTGGATCTGCTCAAGGTTGCCGAGCAGAAGCAGATGAACGGCCGCCAGCGAGACGATCTCGCGAGGAAGCTGGCCATTTTCCTGAAAGTCGACTATGACGCGCTGGTCGAGAAGCGTCTGCTGCGGATCATGAACCGCCGTGAACTTGAGGAGATCGTCCGAAACGGCATTGATGTGCAGCTGCATACTCACCGCCACTGCACGCCTGAGGACGAAGCTCTTTTCCGTCGCGAAATCCGCGACAATCGCGAACGGATTCAGGACGTCGCCGGTTTGGATCCTGTTCATTTCTGCTATCCCTCGGGAGTCTACCGGGAGCAGTTTTTCGAATGGCTGGCCGCGGAGCGAATCGCATCCGCCACCACCTGCGACGCCGGTCTGGCGAGTCGCACCAGTCCGAGCATGCTCATTCCCCGCTACATCGACAACCAGAGTCGCGAGACCATCGACGTGGAAAGCTGGCTTTGCGGTGTGGGCGACCTGCTCGCTTACCGGCGGGCCGCTACGCAAAGGTACATTCCACGCGAGACGGAGGGCTAGGCTAGACCTTGCCGGCAGCCTGCGAAGTTGGTCGTAAGTAGGGATCGAGCAGGTTCATCAGCGGCCCACGGAGGTGAGGTCCGCAGGCAATCAGTCCCGAAAGCAGGGGGTTCCTGTGGTTTGCGCGAAACGGAGCGTTCTCCAGGGTTCTCACGAAGCCTCCGGAACTGAGAACCAGCGCGGCGCCAGCCGCGACATCCCACTCATGCTTCGGCGTAAGAGTGAAGGTGACGTCGGCCAGTCCCGCTGAGACTAACGCCAGTTTGTAGGCCACCGATCCCATTGCGCGAATCTGTAACGGGCCCTCCTCAAACGCTTTCCATTCGCCTCGCTTGACCTCGCTGCGACTCGCCAGCGTGAGTGCACCTTCGAGACTGGTGCGTTGGCTCAGGGCAGCAGGGCGTCCGTTGTATCGCACGCCCCTGTCGATCGCCCCGACGAAGGTTTCCTCGGTCGCTGGATTGTGGATTCCTCCGGCAACGGGGTGCCCATCTACGACATAGCCGATCGATACGCAGAATTCCGGTATGCCCTTCACGAACTCGCGGGTTCCATCCAGCGGATCGACCACCCAGAGTGTTTTCTTGTCGAGCCGCCCGAGGTCGTCCACGCTCTCTTCCGAGAGCCAGCCCTCACCCTCACGCAGGAGCGTTTTTCGCAGGGCCGCATCGATGTCACGGTCGGCTTCCGTTACCGGATCGTGCCCAGCTTTGAACTCGGCGTCGATGGCGCCGGGTGTGTAGCGGCCGAAGACTTCCCGTGCCGCGGAGATCGCCGTCTCGATACGTTGCAGAATGTCGGAGTAAGTCGAGGTCATGAGTCCCTGGAGGAAGCTAGGCCCAGATCATGCGGGCACCCGTGATCAGAAGTATGCCGCAGAGGATGCGCCGCAGCCAAAGCACCGGCACGCGCGTGCTCAGATACGATCCCAGCAAGCCGCCGGGAATCGATCCCACCAGCAACGCGAGAACCAGGTCCGGATCGACGTTGCCGACCCGGAAATGAAGGAAGCCCGTGACTCCGGTCAGCACAACCGCGTGCACGATGTCGGTCCCGACGTTGACCTTGGGCGGATAGCTGTAGAACAGCAAAAGCATCATCATGATGATGCTGCCCGAGCCGACCGAGGTCATTCCCACCAGGAAGCCGGAGCCCAGTCCGATGATGGTCATGCCAACGAAGGACTTCAGGGTGGGCGACCGGTTCACGATGCGCTCTTCAATCCGGGTTTGGAACATCAGCAGCAGCGGAATGATGACCAACAGAATACCGATGGCCAGCTTGATGACATCGTTCACGCCGTTGCCGTAAACGTGACGGAGGTGGGTTAGGTAGATCACCCCGGTGGCCGAGCCGGGAACGCTACCCACGGCCAGGGCCAGCACGACCTTGCGCCTTACCGTGCCCTTCTTAAGGTGAACCAGGCTGGCGGGGATTTTGGTGAAGAAGTTGAAGAGGGCGTCGGAACCCACGGCCACGATCGCAGGCACTCGCAGGCCGAAGATCAGGATAGGAAGCAGCAGCACGCCACCTCCCAAGCCCGTCAGGCCGATGAGCATGCCTACGAAGAAGCCGACCAGGATTTTCGCAGTTAACAACTCCATCGCCGCGTCCTACCTCTTCCGATTCGTGCGCTCACGGGGCACGCCGAGTGCGTCTATGCGGGCGGGCCATTCACTCCAATGAAGCCCTGTTGTTCCAGGTGCAGGATGATCTCCTGCGCGGCTTCTTCCGGAGACAGCTCGGCCGTGTTAATGACAACTTCCGCCTTCTGCGGGACCTCGTATGGATCTGAGATGCCGGTGAATTCCTTCACGATTCCGGCACGGGCCTTTGCATAGAGACCCTTGCGATCGCGTTGCTCGCAAGTTTCCAGCGGAGTCGCCACGTGCACGAGCACAAAACCACCTACCGGCTCGATCATCTCCCGCACATGCTTGCGGACCGCTTCGTACGGCGCAATCGGGGCGCAGATGGCGATGCCACCGTTCTTGGTGATCTCCGATGCAACGTAGCCGATGCGCCGGATATTGATATCCCGGTGCTCCTTCGAGAAACCGAGTTCGGAAGATAGATGCTTCCGGACAAGGTCGCCGTCGAGGATGGTCACAGGCCGCCCGCCCATCTCGAGGAACTTGGTCAGCAGCACGTTCGCGATGGTCGATTTCCCGGATCCGGAGAGTCCGGTGAAGAAAATCGTCACTCCTTGCTTGTGGCGCGGGGGATAGCTGCGGCGCAACTCCTGCACAACTTCCGGATACGTGAACCAGGAGGGAATGTCGCGGCCCTCATTGAGTCGGTGGCGAAGTTCCGTGCCCGAGATGTTCAGCACCCGCGATCCCTGGGGGACTTCGTTGTCGGGCACGTACTTATCCTGGTCTTCCAGGTAAACCATCATGTTGAACGGCACCATGGTCACGCCGATATCCGATTCGTGCTTCTTGAACAATTGCTGCGCGTCATAAGGCCCGTAGAACGGTTTGCCGTCGGTGTCGTTGCCCGGGCCCGCATGATCGCGGCCTACGATGAAGTGGGTGCAGCCATGATTTTTGCGGATGAGGCCGTGCCAGATAGCTTCGCGCGGGCCGCCCATGCGCATGGCGAGGGGAAGCAGCGAAAGCTTCACCGTGCCCTGCGGATATTTCGAGAGCAACAACTGATAGCAGCGCACGCGCGTGAAGTAGTCCACGTCGCCAGGCTTGGTCATTCCCACCGAAGGATGAATCAAGAGGTTGGCTTCAACCTGCTTGGCCGCGCGAAAAGTCAATTCCTGGTGCGCGCGATGCATGGGGTTGCGGGTCTGAAACGCCACAACGCGTCGCCACCCCAGGCGGACGAACTCAGCGCGTAGTTCCGCTGGGGTCAGGCGCAGGGCGCGGAAATCGTAATGCGAAGGCGGTTGCAGGCCTTCGAGTTTGCCGCCAACATACCAGGGATGCGACTTGTTGATGGTGTAGTCGGCGCCAGGATGCGCCTTGCTGGTGCTTCCGAACACGGCCTTGGCTTCGGCGGCACGGTCGGGTTGCCACACATCGTCAACATCGAGGACCGCGAGCATCACGCCCTCAGCATCTCGCAGGGCAACCTTGCTGCTCCCGGGTTTCAGGGTCTTGGCGAATTCTTCCGTGACATCGAGTGTGATGGGCATGGGCCATAGCACGCCGCTGCCCAGCCGCATGTTGTGACAGACGCCTTCATAATCAGAACGGGTCAAGAATCCGCGCAGGGGCGAGAATCCGCCGCTAAGCAATAATTCGACATCACAAACCTGGCGCGGCGTCAGGTCCCAAGATGGCCACTCCTTCGAGTGCGCCTTTAGCTCCGCCGCCCGGGCGGGTTCCACGATGAGGTTGATCAATTCTCCGCCATGCGGAGCAATAAGATGACCTGTCGAAGTCAATTTCTGCGAACCTCCTGAGGTTCAGTGTTGTGAACTCGTCTTAAAAGCCCTAGCCAATCGAAGCAGCTTCTGAATCCTTGCGAGCCGTGGTGATGGAGACAAGTCTCAGGCTCCACCAGGGCTGGCTCTCGGTTTCTTGGCTGAACTCGGTGAATCAGCAAATGAGATTCCTTCCCGCAGCCAAAACAAAAATGTATGATGCTGATTTTAAATAACTTATATAAATATTATCAGAATCGTCGGCATTCGCGGGGATTACTCTGCAATCGGTTGCGCACACCCCACCATTTTCCAGGCCAACCCGCCTCGAAGTTGCGAGGATTCCTGCCCACATATTGATCTTCCAACGAGTTGCAACGATGCGAAAGTTACTATGGTTTGGCTGTGAGGGAATCTTGTGTCCAGTCATTCGACTAAACTGGAGTCAGCGGCTGGTTCAGCAGGCTCGGAATACAGTCTTCCCCTGACCTCAGTTGGCCAAGAAATGCCGCCGGGGACAACAGAACGGGATGGCAAACACACGTCTCAAACGTGTGCTTCTGGCGAGCAATGTATTCCGTATGGCAGCGCGCTTGCGCGTGAGAAGCGCCGCCATCCTCATGTATCACTCCGTGCTCGAAGATCCTGGGCAAGTCGCCAGCTCACTCGGCAGAATGATCCATGGCCGCCGGGTCTTCCAGGACCAGATGGAGTTGCTGGCCAAAGAATTCAACCCGGTTACACTCGACCATGTCCTGCGCTTCATTCGCGGCGAGGAAGACCTGCCGCATCGAGCCGTGGCGGTCACCTTCGACGACGGATATGCCGACAACTACGACGTCGCCCTGCCGATCCTGGAACAAGTGGGAGTCCCCGCCGCCTTCTATGCGACTGTCGATTGCGTGGAGAACCGCAGGCTACCCTGGCCAAGCCGACTGCGGTTCGCCTTCTTCACAACCCTCAAGTCTGCATGGCGGGACGATACTGGGAAGGTCTGGCCCCTTTCGACGCTGCAACAGAGGAGCGAGTCGTACCTGGCTGCTTGTGACCGGCTCGCGCAACTCGCCGGTGAGCAACAGGTGAAGTTGATCCTTCGTATCGAGTCAGATCTGGGACGGACCCTTCCGAAACAGTGCGGCCAATGGATGATGACCTGGGGACAGTTGCGCGGGCTTGCTCAGAAGGGTCACATTGTTGGTTCCCACACGATGACGCACCCGAATTTGGCTTATCTTGGTGTCGCAGACGCACGCTGGGAACTGGTCGAGTCGAAGCGGCGTCTGGAATTACAGATAGGTCAGACAGTCGCTCATTTTTCCTATCCGTGCCCAGCCTTAACACCCAACTGGTCCGATGTGACCACCGAGGAAAGCCGTTGCGCAGGTTATCAGACTGCGGTTACGACCAGCAGTGGACTCGTGGACCGGTACGACAATCCATTGGCGCTGAGACGCATCCCGCCCACCAAGAGCCTCGACGGAATGCGCTGGAATCTCGAAGCCGCGTTCGCCGGAAAATCCGTATAGCCGCCCGGCATTGGTCCCAATCCCCAGCGGAGTTCAATTGACTTGGCCAGAATCCTGGTTCTAGACGGACACAGCTCGGCCGGGTTGGCCTTTACCCGCTCTGCGGGTCGCGCCGGCCATTTTGTTGCGGTGGGCGCGAACCGTGGATTGTTTGCCCCCGCCAAGCTCTCCCGTTACTGCAACCTGGCTTTCGACTATCCGAGTTCCACTGAGAACTCGCAGGTCTTCCTCGATTCCATCCTCGATTTCGCTCGCGCCCAATCCATGGATCTCATCATTCCGATCACCGACTGGACTATTCAGCCGGTTTCCGAGCAACGTTCCCGGTTCCGAGGGATCTGCCGAGTGGGCCTCCCGCCGCATGAAGCTTTACTCACTGCCGCCGACAAGCACCGGACGTCAGAATTGGCAAGAGGCCAAGGCATCCAGGTACCCCGCTCGTGGCTGGTGAAAGGTACCGATGCCCTCGCAACCCTGAACGGTCTGACCTTTCCGCTCGTGGTGAAGGATCGCTTTTCCATGCGCTGGCAAGATGGAAAAGGAAAAGCGGGGGCCGTTTCGTACGCGTTCAACGAAGCCGAGCTGCGAATTATTGTGGAGAGCCGGCTGCGGGCGGGAGGCGATGTGCAAGTGCAGGAATTTGTGTCCGGAGCCGGCGTGGGAATTTCATTGTTCATCACCGCGGATGAGATGTTTCTTCCGTTTCAGTGGGAACGCGTTCGGGAAATCGATCCCAGGGGCTCGGCAAGCAGCGCGCGCAAGTCCGTCCCGCTCGACCGGAACCTGCTCGACCAAAGCTACCGGCTGTTGCAAGCAATCGGGTTTCAGGGCATTGCCATGGTGGAGTACAAGCGTTGGTCAGGCGGTATGGCGCTCATGGAAATCAACGGGCGTCCTTGGGGTTCGATTGGTCTGGCAATCGCCAGCGGCATCGACTACCCACGCTACTACATCGATGGGTGTTTACAAGGCACGCTCCCGCCGCACTCGATCGCGTATCGAGATGTAACCTGTCGCCGAGTGGTCGGTGAACTTACGCATTTGAGCAATGTGCGCAGAGGGAAGCCGGAGAACTGGCCCGGCGAATATCCTGAGTTCTGGAGCACTCTGGCGAAGGTGGCGATTCCCTGGTATCCCGGAATGCGTTATGACGATCTCTGGATTACGGACCCACGTCCCGGCCTGGCGCACCTTTGGAACTGGTTCCAAGTTCGAAGGAAGCCTTGATCCCGCTTAACCCCGATCGCGAGTCGGCGTCGCCTCTGAGATAAAGCGGGGGCTGAGTTCGTGGCGCACTTGGATTTCGACTGGCTCATACCCGAGCCTGTGCATCAAGGGTCCCCATGCGGCTTCGATAGAGGCAACCGCGTCGGGCGATAACGTCTTCTTCCACCCGCCGGCGATGCCAGTTCGCACAAATGGCTTGTCGTGCCGGGTGTCTTTGGTCAATACCCATTTCTTGCCTTCCGTCATCTCAAGTTTGCGCATTCGCTCACAGGAGCTGAGCTCCACCGCTCTCTCGAGCGCCGGAAAGCTGGTGTCGATGGGAGGAAACGAGTTGTGGCGCAGAAACGAGCAGATGCGCTGCAACTCCCGGATTGGGTCTGTCTTCATATTCTCATAGCGAAGCAAGAGAAATTCCGGCCTGTCCTCGCGCAATGCGAGCCAACTCGATACATGGTCCGACCATGAGCCCCATTTCCGATCGAACTCCGCGGCAATAAAACGCCGAATGAACAGCTCCATGGGGTAGTTGTCGGGAAGGTTTCCGGCCTTGACGTTGTGGTGGTAGAACGAGACGGCCACGTCGCGGGGATCGCGCACGATGTAGATGATCCGCGAATACTGCGGCTCAAAACACTCGTGGCTCTTCAGGATCCTGGGGCGCGGCAGGTTGCGCATGCGGCGGTCAGGATTGAAGTAAATCTCCGGGATGCGTGATTCGATGTTCGCAAAAGTGGAAGGCTCATCCGGGTGGACCAGGTTGCTGATCAGGAAGCGGGTCCAGGTGTTCCCGGAGCGAGGGTACGATGCGATGAAAAGGTCGTCGTCAAAAACGGTGAGGTTGCGGCCGGCAAGCTGGGTTCCGGTAAGGACGTCTTTCACCTTGGAAACCGCTCCCCAGGCGCGTTGCAGTATGTCTGTCTGCGAGTCGGTCATTGATTCGACCTACGCCCGAATTCGACCGCGCGTCGGGCTATCCCGCGGGCGTTTTCGAGCGCGCTATACCCCGAGAACAGACCGTACGCGACGTTACGAGTTCGTCGGTAAAGGCGCCAATGCACGTTTGCAGCATGGCATAGCAAGCGCGGGTCGTGTCTAGATTCCCAAAGTAAGGATCGGCAATTTCGCGGCCACGCCGGGCTCCTTCCAGGAAGGCCGTGACCATGAGGAGCTTGGACTTAGCCTGGGGATAGCGGGTGAGCAACTCCGCCAGATTTTGGAAGTCCATGGCACAAATGGCGTCCGCATTCGAGACCATTTCCGGTGTCAGCAGCCGGGAGCGATGCTCGTCGAGGGGAACCCCCAGTTCCGATGAGGCGGCCAAGGCCCAGGGATGGGGCCCGCTCCCGGGGATGGCGTGCAGGCCCGCCGACGACACTTGCACGTCGGGTAGATTCGCCGCGCGGGCAGCCCTTCGAAAAAGAGCTTCGGCCATAGGGCTGCGCATGATGTTGCCGAAGCACACGAAAACCACGGAACGCGTTTGCGGGCCTACGGCCGCGGCCTGGGGACGCACTCCCAGGGAGTCGAGCAGACGTAACCGAGCGTAGATTCCGCCGGCGTTCGGGCCTAGACGAACAATGATTTGCCGCTCCCGCAATAAGGCGGCTGGCACAACCCGTCGCAGGGTTGTCTTGATTCCCGGAGTGGCCTGATCGTTTTCCATGAGGGGCCGCGGAACTATTGCTCCTCCTGATACGTCTCCATCAGCGCGACCGTCACTTCATCCATTTCCTTGGGGCTGAGCTCGGTTCGCACTTGCCAAATGCGTTTGGTCCAGAAAGCCCACAGCAAGCCCGCTCCGTAGGGCAAGAGTGAAGTCAGAATCTGCACGCCGAGTTGCGCGTAGTTATGCGGGACAAACCAGCGTTTAAGCAGCAGCAGGGTGGCGATCTGTGGGATCACCAACAGCAGCGGCAACGTGTAGGCCTCTCGTACAAACGCGCGGACGCGAATGCCGAGTACACGGCACAGGTGACGTGGCAGAAAATGGAGCGTGGTGCACAGCAGCGGGATGGCGGTTCCGGCGGCGTCGCCGACAATGCCGAAGGGGCGGATGAGGACGATGCTAAGAATCAGGTTTGCGATGCTCTCCATCAGTTGGACCCATGCCAGCGACCGGTGACGCGCCATTCCGTAAAGAATCCGTGGCGACGCCGACTGGGCCAGCGAAATCGTGATGGGCACGACCAGGACGAGCAATACCGGATAACTCGCTGCCACGTAGCGAGGCCCTACCCAGGCTTCGATCACGGACTTGCCCAGGATGATCAGTACTGCAGTGATGGGAAAAATGATGAACGCGCAGGCACGATTTCCGGCAACCAGGATCTTCCGCAGGCGGTCCTGGTCTCCGCGCGCTTCCGACTGTCCTGACATGGGCACGAAGATCTGCGCCAGGCTGCTGACCACTTCGGAGGCGTAATCCAGCAGGCGGTCGGCGATCGAGAAATAGGTAATCGCCGTAACCGAGAGAAACGTTCCGATCACGATCTCATCGGTTTTGAAGCGCAGCTTGTAGGCGATCATCAGAATGAAGCTGACCGCGCTGTAGTTGGCGATGGCCCGGAATGCACTGCGGTCGACGTGCGCCCAACGGAAGCGGAGCGCCAAAATTCGAATGACGAATGCGGCCCGCACCAGGGAACTGAGAATTGGTAACAGCACGGTGATGAAGGCGACCATGAGCAGACCGTAGCCGTGTGTAAGCGCTAGAACGATCAGGGCAGCACGGAGCAACGTCCCGACAAGGTTCGTCACATTGACGAAGTAGAAACGCTGCAAGCCTTCCAAGATTCCGCCAAACACGCCGGTAGGAAACCCCACTGCCACCGACGTGCCGACCATCAGGAAAAGCCAGCGCGCGGTGCTGAGGAAGTCTGGGGGGATGCGGAAGAGGCGATCAACGTAGAACCAGCAGAACAGTGTCAGTACCATCGCCGCCGAACCGATCGCAGTGTAGGTGGCCAGGGCGGTGTTGATCAGCTTGGTCAGGCCCTCCTGTTCTCCCGTCGCAGTGTAGGTTGAGACGTAGCGAATGACCGACGACCGGATCCCCAGATCAAAAAGACCGTAGTAGCCCGTCACCGAGAAGATCAGTATCCAGATGCCGTAGGCGGTGTCACCAAGTCGGTGCAAAATAAATGGCGAGAGGAAGATTCCGACCAGGATACTGGTGCCCAGGCTGAACCAACTCGAACCGACATTCTTGATGATTTCAGCCCTACGCATGGTGGTCAGCGCTCATCGATTTTCACGGAACGCAGGAAGAATGCTGAAAATAACATTCAGGCCGAAGGGTTCGATATCGATCTCGGCCAGGCATTGCCGCTCGACGATGTCATAGAGCGCGATGTGCGTCGGTTTTTCTCCCATCCCTTCGTGGAACACATGCTTGACCCAAAGGATGTTCTCGTTGAACTTGGTCTTGCGTACCCGGGTGAAGGCGACCCAGATTCGGCGCTCATCGAGGGGCAGGATTCCTCGGCACCAGCCCAGCAGAGCCTTGCCGTTGCCGATCTGTTTGAGATCGATGACCTGATCGACGTTAAGGCTCTTTGTATTGGCGATAACGATCTGGCCATCGACCGTGGTGAAGTAGACGCGATCTCCAAACACCAGCCCATCGTGGGGTGTCTGCACCGCGACATCAATGCGAAGTCCGGGCTGCGTCACGCAAATCGCGTCCCGTTGCCGGAAGCGCGTGACCCAGACGTGCTCGCCGAGTTCGAACACAAAATTCGGATGCGATTGATGGGGCTTGGTGCTGTCCACGGTCCGGTAGTCAACCGACTGCGAAAACCGCGACCACGGTTCTTCGTTCAGGACCGGCCAGTAGTTGAGCACCTCGCCTTTCGGCGTAACCTTCACCGCCATATCGAGCCCGGTGGTGACGACCAGCAGGTTGCCGTCGTGCGAAGGCGCGACATGATGGAGATCATTGAAGCAAGGCAGTGAGACATAGCCGATTTGCGAGAAGTCCGGCAAACGGAACTGGACAACCTCGGTCGAGGTACAGGAGTAGAGCGTATTGCCCACGATCGTTCCCGCCTTAAACAAGTGCGAGGCGTTGTCGTTGGCGCGCGCCTCGGCTGGTGTGTGATATTCCACGCGCTGCCGCGCTTCGCCGCTGTCGGTGTTCAGTTCTACGATCAGGGCCGCTTCGTATAGGTTCCATTCTTCTTCCTTCTTCAGGAGAAGCTTTTTCTGGCGGCCCCCCAGCAAGTAGAAACGGCTCATCGGGTCACTCCTGCTCCAATTTTCCCGCTGGAAATTTGTCGAGGTTCACCCAAAGCGCGAATGGCGGACGGGCAGACTGGCACCGGCATTGTGTTCGAATCAAAGAAGGCTTTTGCGTTCAGAGGAATCCCGCCCCGCAAACACGCACTCACAGAAATTCCATAGTAAGGGAAGTCGAACGGGTTGCCGTGGGATTTCGATGAACATCGGAGTGCAAGTTGGGTACCTTTGTAACTCTCTATCAATGACCTACGTGGTTTGAGGGAAACGGTTTAAATCTTGGGACGGAGTCATCCGACAGGCTTACGCGACGAGTGGGCATCGCCCCGGTGTGGAAAGGGTACAGGGTGTAATTGATTCCAGGGGTATGGCGAATTCTGCACTTTTGTCCTAAGGTCAATGCCTTAAATGGATTTCAGGATGTTCCCTCTTGGATCAAATTTTGGCGTTTGTTTCGGCCCAAGAAAATCCTTCGGGTCGCGCGCAGAGACGCTTCTTGAAATTTCAAAGATTCCGGATCCTTCCACCTGCCTCTGAGAAGCCTCTCAAGTCACTGCTGCAAAAAGGTTTGCGAGGAAGGTGAGCGGCAAGGTGGTGTTCCAGCGAGCTTTACCGAAGGGCGAAGCCCCGCTGGCGGCGAAGATCTTGGGGAAGTCGCCCGTTCCCAAATGTTAATCACAATCTCAGGAATGAGAAATTGGCAGCGTGAGTGCTATGAATTTCAGTAAGCATACTTTCAGTCTAGTTCCAGTGAACGGCTGGCCGTCATAGTGTCTGCTCCTCAGGGCTCTGGCGAGACAGTTGGCTCACGTCACCAGCAAAATTGAGGGGGGACACTCAATGAGCGAAAAGCCCGTCCGTTTGGGCCATCGAGAGCAGCAAATCGTCGAGTTGCTCCTGCAAGGTTGCGACAATGACGAGATTGCCCGCCAACTCAAGATGGCTCGGCGAACCGTCAAGGCCCATTTCAACCGGCTCTTCCTGCGTTTTGGCATCAACAGCGGCATCAAGCGAGTAAAGCTCGCAACACTCTTGTATCGGAGGCAACTATGTTTGGAGAAGAACGTTACGGAAAGCGAGTTCCAAGCGAGCGAGAGAATCGAGTCATTGAACTTGTTGCCCAGGGACTCAAAAATAAGGAAGTTGCCGACGAAATCGGAACTACCGAGCATGTCGTCAAGAACTACCTCCGAGTCATCTACGACAAACTCGGACTCTGGAATCGAGTCGAGCTCGCCCTTTGGTACGAAGCCCGAAAATATGAACAAGCTGCCCGAGCCTGATCAGCCGGAGACTTGGGAACACCGGATTCTGGGGCTGAGCCACCGGGCTTCTGCCGGAGGCTCGAACCATTAGGCTATTCCTGGGTGCGGGACTACGGGCACCCAGATTGTTCCAAATTCCGCAATTTATCCGCGGCCTGGACGACATGCTTCCGGGCCGCGGCATACAGCAGAACCTTGGCCTGGTCACAACTCTTCGGCACCCCGTCGCCAATCATGTACATGTTCGAGAGGAGAACGATGGCAGACGTGTTCTCCTTGCCGACTGCTATCCAGAGGAGGCGGGCAGCCATCGTGGCATCGCGGCCCCCATTTTTCCCGTTCAAATATTCTTCCGCCTGGGCTACCTCGATGGAGCCATTCCCAGAATCGACGGTTGAGGTCACCGGCGGAGCCGGTTTCACAGGCGGGGTAACGGGCGCAGGCTGAGGTTTCGTTGGTTCCTTCGACACGCGTGGGAGAGCGGCTTGCGTGGAGCTCTCTGCCGCCTGGCCGCTAAGGTTTCCGGAAGCTCCGGTTTGTGCCTGCGCAAGGGATGCGCGCGTTTCCGGGCTTGCTGCCGATGCGCCGTGTCCTCCGGCGGATGTCCGCTCCTGCGAAATCTGCGAGATAGACCCAGAAGGGGGTGTGGGCGCTCTCCTGGGCCGCGATTGCAAATAAACAAGACCACCGATGGCGAGCATGGCAAGAGCAACCGTCGCAAAGCGACGAAGGAAGGAACTCGGCGCGCCCAAAGCGCTGTCCGCGATGCCGAGTTGCTTTTCCCGCAGCCAGCGAATCTCCGAAGCCTCATCGGCGGTTGACTCTCGATCGCCCGCCACAGCGTCAAAACTGGCCAGGCTTCGAGGCACGGAGAACTGGAGTGGCGGCATTTCCGGACCTGTTTCTCCGGGCATCGCATGAGCCAGCGGTTGGGTGTCAAGAGGCGAGGCCGATCCCAGCAAAGACGCGCCACACATCCCACAAAAGCGTTGGGTAGCTTCGTATTCCTGGCCGCAGTCCGGACAAGTATTTGCTGCCACAGGATTTTCTAATGGAAGCCGAGGCGACATTGGTTCAGGCGTTAAGGCCGATGCGTTGAGACTCTCGGTTCTGGGAGACCCCTCCAGCTCGCGCAAAAGTTCTTCAACAGCCTCCGCGCGTTTTTCCGGCGGCGTCGTGAAGTACACCTCGGCCCAACGTCCCAGATTACGGCCCAGGGTGGGGTTCAGCAGCGGATTCAAATCCGGATTCGGTAGCTCAGTAACCGAAATAAACTCTTTTCGGTGCGGATCAGGCACGTAGGCGTCTCCCGAGTACTCCTTCACCGACAATTCCACTCCGGCTCTAAGCGCTTGTCAAATTCTCAGCTGAGGAAAATTCGGTAGAAACAGAGGGATTTTCCCGGTGGGGTTTTATTCGCAGACCTTGCGGGATGCCGGCTCAAACTGATCTTGCTGCGCATCTCGCTGGCTTGCGATCCTTCCCTCAGGAGTTTTTCCGTAAAGATCCGAGCCCGGGCAGTAGTAGACGGCGCTCTGCACATCGAGCCATACAGGAACGTCTGGATTCCCGCTGTAGCTGGGTGCCGGAGGGGGTTCTGCCAGGCCCATGTCAACCAGCATCTGGTCAAAGAAAGACAGCTTCGGCGGCGCGGGTTTTCGGTTCGGCTTCTTAGGAGCAGCCGGGGCGGCGGTGGACGCATTTCCGCTGTCCGCCGAGGTGGTCGGCTTCTGGGCCGAGACCGCCCACAGAATTGTGATCAGGAAAAGGAGCAGCGACGCGCCCAGCGCTAGGTCTCCGCGATGCTCGCGTACAAACGGAGAATATTTCTGCCAGGCATTGCGAACTTGCATCGCGGGAGGAGAGACAGCAATGGAGTGAAACCAGACGCGGTCGTCGGCGGCCTTCGCTTCTGTCTCGGCGAGATCGAGTCCGCCGGTCTGGTCGGCTGTTTGCGCGGCCAGGGACGGCTCGGCGGCTGCGATTTCCCCCGTTGGGTGCTCCGTGGATGGGAGTTGAGAGGGCCCCATCGCAGACGGGAGTTCTTCGGTAGCAGCGCCAAGGATATCCGGCGTCGGGTGCCCTTGGATGAGGGTATCGGGATCCTCCGTGGCCGGAGGGGGAGCAGGAAGATCCTGCGCCGCCTGCTGCAGGTTCCATAGCGTCGCCCATTTGCTCTGCAGGTCGTTGTGCGCGACTGAGGCGCGCGACGTCCCACAGGAACCGCAAAACAGCTCTTCCGCTCCCATCTCGCGCCCGCAATTCCCGCATTGCGTTTGCTCGACCGATTCCTCTGCCTCAGCTCCTGCCGACTTGGCAAGCGCCAGAGCATCGGGCGAGTTTGCCAGGCGAGCAAGTTGCGGCTTGATTTTTTCGAGGACCTCGAGCATGGAAGCGCGCTCGGCCGCCAATCCCTTGCGCCACTGTTCCTCGGTACTGCGCGTGAGCGCTTCGGTGACTAGCCCTGCCATCAACTGGCAGGTTCTGACATCCTGATCGTGAAAGGCATTTTTCGCGCTGTACGCGAGTTCGAGTGCGCCGCCCGTCTTGCCGCCGTTGAGCACCGGAACCGAAATCAGAGAGCTGATACCGGATCGCTTCGTGATCTCCGGATTGACCCGGAAATCTGCCAAGGCATCCGTACAGCGCAAAATGACATCGTGCAAAATGGTGTTGCCGGAGAGCGTGGCTTCCGGGCGCAGAGTTTTGCCGAGTTGGTTGGCAAGAATTCCGCGCGCCGCGCGATAGAAAATCTGACTGTCCTGCACAATTCCGATCGCAGCACCTTGAGCGCCCGTAATCCTGAGGATGCGCTCGGCGATCAGGTTGGTCGTGGCCCCCAGATCCAGGTGATTGGTCTGGATTTCGTGCTGGGTCTCAACGATCTGGGCCAGGATGCTGGTATCAGAATCGCTGTCAGGATTCTCCGCCCGTGCGGCAGGCGTCTGAGGGGGTTGCGCATGATCATGATGCTCCTGCAGAACGTAGGCCGCAGCCAGCAACTTCTGGAAGGTTGCTTCGTCGAGGAGCGGAGTTCCTTTCTTGCCGCTGTTCATCGGGCTGTCGGGCGCAGGTTCTCTTGTCGCAAAATGACCCACTCTGCACCTTATTGTAGTGCAATTGGCGAACCAAACGCAGTCACAGGAGGTTGGCTGGACGGTTTCTAGGCAGCCTGCGAGGGCGCCAATTCCCGCTCACCCGCCTCTTCCGGGCTGAGGTAGAAATGCACGGCGGGTGTGATGATCAGCGACAGCACCATGGAAACAAGAATGCCTCCGATCACCGCGATGGCCAGGGGTTGCAGCATCTGCGATCCGGCCCCGATCGCGAAGGCCAGGGGCAGCATGCCAGCGATCGTGGCCAGGGCCGTCATCACGATGGGGCGCAGGCGGCGGCGTGCGGATTGCAGCATCGCCTCCTCCGCCGGCATGCCCAGGGCGCGAAACTTCTGGTCGGCGTCGAGCAGGAGAATGCCATTCTTGGCGACGATTCCCACCACCATGATCATGCCCATGAAGGAAGAAACGTTGAACGTGGTCCGTGTGATCAGCAGAGCGATGAAAACTCCTGAGGTCGAGAGCAGGGCTGAGGCCAGAATGGCGACCGGCGCGGCGAAAGTTCGAAATTCGAAAAGCAGCACGATAAAGACGAGCACGATGGCCAACCCCAAGACAAACGTGAAATCGTGAAAGTTCTTCTGTTGCTCTTTGTAAGTGCCTCCGTACTCAAGACGAATGCCAGGCGGAAGATCGAGTGCGCCGACCGCGTTTCGCACGCGATCGATCGCGGTCCCTAGATGAATGCCTTCGGTGCGGCCAGTGATGGAAACGTTGCGCTGTAGATTTTCGCGACGAATTTCGGTTTGGGGTGGCAGTTCGGTGATTTTCGCGAGCGCGCCGAGAGTCGCGGTATGGCCGGAGGTGCTGGTAAGAAGTGTATTGGAGATTGCTTCAAGGGACGTACGCTTTTCCGCAGGGAAGCGCACGCGAACGGTGTAGACGCGATCATTCGATACCACCGGCGTCGCCGCCGGCTCCCCTTCAATGATCGCAGCAGCATCGGTTGCAACTTCCTCGGGTGTGAAACCGGCCCGGGCGGCCACCGCGGGGTCGACCTGGAAATTTACCGCCGGGCTGCTGATCGTGTTTTCGAGACCGTCGAGGACATCGACGACTCCTTCCGCGCCTTTGCCGGTTTTTTCGTCATAGCGGATCGCATCGGCAACTTTGGGCGCCCACGTCTCGAGCAGTGCTGGATTCTGCGAGAACAGCTTCACCGTGATGGGTTCCGGCTCGCCCGTGAGATCGCCGATCATGTCCTGCAGTACCTGTACGAACTCGACGCGCACGGCGGGCTCGTGGGCGACGACCTGGGAGCGGACATCCTCGATTACGTCCTCAATGGAACGTTTGCGATCCTGCTTGAGCTTCACGAGGATGTCGCCGCGATTGGCCTCGGTGACCGCCGCCAGGCCGAGTTCGGCTCCGGTGCGGCGGGAAGTACTTTCCACTTCGGGAGTCGCGTTGATCATGCGCTCGATGTCGAGGACCATGCGGTTGGTCTCAGAAAGCGAAGCGCCGGCTGGGGTCCAGTAGTCGAGGGTGAAGCCGCCTTCGTCCATTTCCGGCATCAGGTCGGTATCGGCGAAATAGAAGCACACGCAGGACACAACGACGAGAGCAACCGCCCCGCCCGCCAGCCACCATTTGTTTTCAACCCCTCGGCGCAACCACCGTTGATGGAATTCGATGATGCGCCGAAATCGCGGTCCAATCGAGGCTTCTTCGGCCTCCATCAGCCGCGCGAAGGATTCCCCGCTTTCTTCAATTTCATCCGGAGCGTCGCCCTGCTTGCCAATGAAGTAGCTACTAAGCGTCGGAGTCCAGGTCAGGGCGAGGGCGAGCGAAGTGAACAGGGAAACGCCGACCGTTAACGCCAAAGCGCGAAAGAATGTCCCGTAGACCCCAGTGATCACGACCAAGGGCACAAGCACCACCACCGGCGTGACCGTCGAGCCAACCAGGGGAACCGTGATCTCGCCCAGAGCGCTGCGAATTGCCTGCAGCCGGCCCTGCCCCGCGTCGCGATGCAGCACGATGTTTTCGACCACGACGATGGCGTCGTCGATCACCAGGCCCACGGCCGCGGCGAGACCACCCAGGGTCATCAGGTTGAACGTCTGACCGAGCAGTTTTAGCACGACGAAGGTGACCAGAACCGTGACTGGAATGACTAGGCCTGCCACCACCGACGTTCCCCAGTCGTGCAGGAAGACAACCAGAATGACCGACGCCAGCAGCAAGCCGAGCAGAATGGCATCGCGCACGCTCTTGATCGATTCGCCCACAATGATCGATTGGTCGTAGAAGGGCTGGACCTCAATCCCAGGAGGCAGCGTTTTGCGGATCTCGTCCAGAGCCTGGTGTACTTGGTTGGCTACGTCGAGGGTATTGCTGTCGGGCTGCCGATTGATGTTGAGCAAGACTGCGGGTTTGCCGTTGGCGGTGATGATCCGGTAAACGGGCTTGACTCCGGGAACCACCTGGCCAAGATCGCCCACGCGTACCGGAACGCCCGCGGGCGTCGACTTTACGATCACCGCCGCAATCTCGGAGGGCGTGCGGACTTGCCCGCTGACCAGCCCGAGGATGAGTTGATGATTGCGTTCGAACAGGCCGGGCGAGTCGATCAGATTCGTGCGCTTGATCGCGTCGAGGATGTCGGTAACCGTGACGCCCGCGGCAAGCAGACGAGCCGGGTCGGGTTCGATGTGAAATTCCGGTTCTTGTCCGCCCTGAACCAGCACCGTCGAAACGCCGTTCAATCGATTTAATCGCGGCTTGATGTCGTAGGTCGCAAGCTCCCAGAGCTGCGTTTGTGGAACCGTTTCGGAGGTCAGGCTGTAGCCAATGATGGGGAAACTGGCGAACGTCATCCGGTTGGGAACGATGGTGGCCGTCGAAGGCAGGTCCGGTTGCACACGCGCAATCGCGGCGTTCACGTACTGCAATGTCGTGAACATGTCCACATCCCAGTTGAAGAAGAGATTGACTTCCGCGGAGCCTCGGCTGGTGGTCGAGCGGACTTCCTCAAGTCCGGGAACGCTGTTGACCGCTTCCTCGATCGGGCGGGTGATCGTCACCATCATCTGATCGATTGGCATCACTCCGTTGTCCACCGCGATCAGGATGCGGGGAAAATTGGTCGAAGGAAACACCGATACCGGGATCGTGAACGCCAGGTAGCCGCCCAGCACCGCCAGCGTCAGGATCAAGAAGATCACCGAGCGCGAATGTCGCGTGACCCAGTACGAGTTTTCAGCATGGTTCAACCGTGAATCTCCGCCGACCTAATCCTTCTTGTCGTCCTTCTGATCTTTGTCTTCGGTTCCGGCCCCGGGTTTCTTCTCACCGGGCTCGTTCGAGGCTTCAACGGTGATCTTGGTCTTGTCGGGCAAGGCATATGCGCCCGACACGATCACCTTGTCGCCGGCCTTGACGCCTTCGACGATCTGCATCTGGTCGCCGTCGTGAATGCCGGTCTTTACCGCGGTCTGATGGGCGCGCCCGTCGGGGCCAGCGACCATCACCGTGGTCGTGCCATCCTGCGCGGTCAGCACGGAAGACGCCGGGATTGCCACCGCGTCATTTACCGATTTCGCCAGCATTGACATCTGGACACTGGTTCCCGGCTTGAGCCGCGATTTGCGATTGGGAGCCTGCACCCAGACCTCCACGGTGGTGCTGTTGGGATCGAGTGCGGGGCTGACCACCGTAACTTTTCCTTCGATGGCTTCGGCTTCGCCCGGGACGGTCAGCGTCGCCGGATCCCCCACCGTCAGCACCGCAGCTTCGGGTTGCGGGATGTGCGCTTTGGCGATGACTTGCGAGGTGTCCATGACCGTGATCAAGGGGGTGCCCGCGGCGGCCATCTCGCCCGGATAGAGGGGGCGATCGGTGACCACCCCGTTGATGGGACTGCGAATTTCGGAATAGCTGAGTTGCGCTTCGGAGCCGAGAAATTTGCCGCGTGCGGACTGCAACTGTCCCGCGGCAGACTTGAGTCCCTGCGGATTACCGACCTTCTGCAGCGCGGCGTAATGCTTCTGCGCGATTTCGTATTGGTTGCGGGCTTGGGTCACATCGACGCCCGCCTGGTCCAGTTCCTTACGAGGGAGGGCGCCCTGTTGGAACAGTTCCTGGCGGCTCTGGTAGACCTTCTCCTGGGCGTCGAGCATCTTCTTCGCGGCTTCGGTGTCTAGCTGCGCTTTTTGCAATTCTTCCGGGAGGCTGGCGGCCGTGGTGGTCTCGTAGGTCGCCTGAGCCTGCTCCAGTCCGCCTTTGTTCTCTTCGCTGGACGCGGCCAGGTCGCGATTCTCAAGGACTGCGAGCAACTGGCCAGCACGGACGGGTTTGCCCCGGTTCACAAGAAACTTGCTCACTGGAGCGCTGATCTTGGGAGTGATCGCCGCCTGCTGTAGGGGGAACAGGATCGCCTGTGCGGCGATTGTCTGATGCAGAGTCTTCTTCTCGGCGGTTGCCACCTGCACGGCGACGGTGGGCTCTTTTTCGGCAGGCTGCTTTGAGCATGCGGCCAGCACCATGAGGGTTGCGGCCATGAAAAACCCTGAGGCCATTTGCCCACCCCGATGGCCGCCTCTTCGCCGCGGATGCCGAGGCTGGAATGATTTGGAAAGGAGCATGGATCAGAAACTCCCCGTGAGAGTCTGCAGAGTGGCGATGGCGACGCGATAACGAACCTGGCCGTCCGCATACGCGTTGCGAGACTGTGTCAGCGTGTTTTGAGCGTCCACGACTTCGAGCACGGTGGATTCTCCTGCCTGGTAGCGCAGCGTAGTCAGCCGCAGGCTTTCCGAAGCCAGTTCGGCCGACTGCTGCAAGGACTCGAGTTCCGATCGCGAAGTGGCCGCGTCATCATAGAACGCATGCAGATTGCTAAGCAGGTGGCGCTGGGCGAAGCTGAGTTCGACGCGGGCCTGAGTACGACGGAGATGCGCCTGCTTCACTTTGCTCCAGTTCGA